>OLNW01002082.1_pt1 | contig 18074 bp, 17 predicted proteins | sample 1672121 | NCBI WGS metagenome assembly OLNW01 (sample SAMEA3136648, study PRJEB25190) | human gut metagenome
CCCTGGTATCCCGCACTGTCTGAAGCGACAGATAAATTTCCGGACGATCCTGCCCGGATCGAAATACCCGCAGACCGCACAACCGAAGCCCAAGATATTTCAGTTCAGCCGGCAGCCTGCGCCAGAGACGCTGCTCAAGTACCGGATCCCCGGTCAGTCCCTTTGCCGCCCGCTTAAGCAGCTCTGCCGTCTGCCGGATCTGCTCACCGGCTGCCATCCTCTGCTCCATCAACCGGTTGTCCATCAGAAGCTGCTGACGCGCCTGTCCATAGGCAGACGTCACAGCTCTCAGCACCTGTTCCTGTTTCCTGCAAAACCCAAGTATCTCCTCTAAAGGTTCCTCTTTTTCTCCCTGCAGTATCAGCCACAGCTCGTACCATGCCTGACAGCAGGAAAAATAGTCCGCCTCCCAGCACTGCTCCTCATTTTTACACCTGGCACAGATATCCTGCCGCACCTGTACTACCACCTTGGAAAGCGCCTCATCACCCGGCCGCTCCTTCTGGCATGGCAGTGTTTCAAACAGCCGCGCCAGATTTGTAAATGCCTCTGCATACTGTGAAAGCAGCTCCTGTTCCGGAAGCGGATATAATGCTGTGCTGACCCGCCGCTGCCAGCGCTGCTCTTTTTTTGTCTCTCTGGTCCGAAACCAGTCTTCCCCCGCATGTACTACTGCCGTAAGCACTTCACCCATCACAAAACCTCCCCGTCTGCGCACGTTCCCGCACCTGACGATTATACGCTTTTGTGACTGCAAAGTCTGTCAAAACCGGTCATTCAAACGAAAAAGGATACTGCCTTGCAGTATCCCTTAGATCCTCATTTTTCGGCCTTAAATATAATCTCATCGTCATAGACCAGTCCAAGCTTTTCCCTTGCCATCTTCTCAATAAACTCTGTGGAGTTGACATAATCCTTCAGCTTGTCGATCTCTCCTGAACGCAGCTCTTCATCCTGCAGCTTCTGCGTCAGCTCCTCCTTCTGCGACTCATAAGAGGCATTTTTCACAGAGATCTGACGGCTCTGGACCATAAACACTACCAGAAGTACTGCAACCACGCCCGCAATGATGACCATTCCCCGCCGGTTGCCGCGGCTCAATTTTTCCTGGCTTCTCCTTGCCATGACATCTGACTCCTTTGCATTTCCTGCTCCGTTTTTACGGTTTCTTTTTTATTGTACCCTTTTTCCTATTGGATTTCAATATGAAAAAACATTTTTTTCGTTTTCTCCGGATATAATTTGCCATCGCTGTTCCGCCCCGGATCAGCAGAGGGCCCGCAGTCTGCAGATAAAGCAGCGCCCCGCACAGGGTACCAAGCAGCACATAGCCGCGCAGCTCCCCGTCTGTGCCGTAAAACATCAGCACAAACAAAAGGCAGGCGCCAAACAGCCAGAACAGAAGATCCTCTATCCCGGTTGCTACCGCTCCATGCCGGATCATCCGGCGTAGCACCCGTAGGAAATCATAGAAAAAGGAGAGTCCGGCTCCAAGCGCAATGGCGAGAAAAAATACGGTCGTCTCCTGTCGGATCACATCACTCATCATCGGAACAGCCTTTTGAGTACCGATCCCTTTTTCGCCGGACGGCTCCCCGTGTAGACCATGCTCTCAATGACGCCATCCAGCTCCACCTCACCCTGCTCCAGAGAAAGCTTCCCGATGTGCAACCCCTTTCCCTTTAAGGTGAGAATCCCCTGATCTGTCTCCAGAATCACCGTCGTCTCGTCAAAGGAGCCCACGTCAGTCACTCCTGTAATATTTCCCCGTTTTCTGTCCGTCCATACAATTCGATGCTGCAAAGCTTCTTTTCGTTCTTCCATCCGACCTCCGAGAATCCTGTGCATTACTGTATTGTATGACGGTGCCGGATCAAATATACCGGTACATCTCTGCAGCAGCCTCTTTTTTCTGTGATTCCTGAATGGAAAGAACCTCCGCCTTTACATTTCTTGTACCGAACTGAATCTCTATCACATCTCCGACCTTTACATCCGCCGAAGCCTTTGCTGTCTTTCCGTTTACCGATACCCGTCCGGCATCGCATGCCTCATTGGCCACTGTCCGGCGCTTGATCAACCGGGATACCTTTAAATATTTATCGAGTCTCATCGCTGCTCCTTTCTGTATCAGCAAGCAAGAACCCCCGGAACGTCAGACGTCCGGGGGCTCATCACATTTGTGCAAAAGTAATCAAACTTAGTTCATCATATCCTTTAAAGCCTTGCCAGCCTTGAACTTCGGGGTCTTGGAAGCCTTGATCGTCATGGTCTCGCCAGTCTGCGGATTTCTTCCCTCTCTTGCTGCACGCTCGGATGTCTCAAAGGTGCCAAAGCCTACCAGCTGTACCTTCTCCCCATTCTTCATCTGCTCAGCGACAACATCTGTGAAAGCCTTGAGTGCCTTCTCTGCGTCCTTCTTGGATAATTCTGTTTTCTCTGCAATTGCAGCAATCAGTTCTGTCTTATTCATTGTGTAATTCCTCCTCTGAATTTACCTGCAGTCCTCTATTTTCTGCATATAATTTCCGTCTCATGGGCCGGCTCATCCGATCCACCCGACTGTCAGGCTGCGAATTCTAATTTTAAGCTGGTGTACAATACCATACACCGGATGCGATCGTCCCGTATTCTTAAGGCCGTCACATTCAAATACTCTGAGCCCTGCTACTATTTATATAATGGAATATCCCGTTTGTCAAGGATTTCCTTCATAAAAGCCTGTAAGCTCCCATTCGCCTTTAACGTTCGGAAAGATGACAGATAATCTGACCTGCTGCTGCCCGGAATGCAGCCTTTTCTGCCTGCTCCAGCTCTCTGGAGCGCTGCTGCTTTTCCTGCTGCTTGATCGCTTCCCAGTCCGGCACTTCCGTCCCAGGTGCTCCGAACACATGCGGATGTCTGCGGATCATCTTCTCACTGATCCCTTTTATCACATCCGTAATATCAAACAGACCTTTTTCCCTAGCAATCTGTGAGAGTAGCACGACCTGCATCAGCACATCGCCGAGCTCCTCACAGAGATTTTCCGCATTTCCTGTCTGTGTGTAAAGATCGATCCCGGCCAGTGCCTCCGTCATCTCATTGACCATGCATGGCTTCAGGCTCTCAAAGGTCTGCTCTTTATCCCACGGGCACCCGTTTTCTCCACGCAGCTTCGCGATAATGTCCACAAATGTCTCAAAAGCTTCTTCTTCCTTATGTTCCGACATGTTGATTCTCCTTCTGGTACAGAGAGACTGCTTTTACAGCATTTCGTTGATCATTGCAAGTACTTTCTCTCCAAGCGCCGCAGACTTTGCATCCGCATCCTCCAGAGAAGTGCCCTTGATTCCATAGTAGAATTTTACCTTCGGCTCGGTACCGGACGGACGCACGCACAGCCATGCAGCATCGGTCAGATCAAAGTACAGCACGTTGGAGGTCGGAAGCCCGGTCGGCTTCACCTCTCCGGTCTCCAGATCCCTGATCGTATCCGTCTTGTAATCCCTGAAAGAGGTCACCTTATAATCTCCGATCTGTGCAGGCGGATTCTTCCGCAGGGTATCCATGATTTCCTGAATCTTCTGCAGGCCTTCGATTCCCTTCAGGCTGACGGACTTGATATCATCCTTATAGTAACCGTAGCGCTCGTACATCTCGACCATCGCATCCCATAAAGTCTTACCCTGTGCCTTATAGAAGGCCGCCGCCTCTGCCAGAGCCATGGACGCCACGATCGCATCCTTATCTCTCGCATGCGTTCCGATCAGACAGCCATAGCTCTCCTCAAACCCGAACAGGTACTCGCCCTTTCCGCTCTGCTCAAAACCAAGGATCTGCTGTCCGATATACTTGAATCCGGTCAGCACTTCGATCAGCCCTGTACCATAGTATTTCGCAATCGCATCCGCCATATTCGTCGTCACGATCGTTTTGATAAGGTACCCGTCGTCAGGCAGCCCCTTCAGAGCCTTTGTCTGGCCAATTTCATAATCCGCCAGCAGACAGCCGGACATATTTCCGGTCAGTGTATGATATTCTCCGGTCTTTGCATCCTTTACACGTACGCCAAGACGATCGGCATCCGGATCGGTCGCCAGTACAAGATCCGCATCGACCTGCTTTGCCAGCTTCAGTCCGAGTGTAAATGCCTCATCCGCCTCCGGATTTGGATAGCTGACAGTCGGGAAATCACCGTCCGGAAGCTCCTGCTCCGGAACCACATATACATGCTCAAAGCCCAGCTCCTTTAATACTCGGCGGACCGGAATATTACCGGTGCCATGCAGCGGCGTATACACAATCTTCAGATTCGCGCTCTCCTGCTTAATCGTCTCCGGATGCAGCACACGGCTCTTTAAGCAGGCGATAAACGCATCGTCAAGCTTCTCGCCGATCACCTCATAAAGCCCGGCCGCGACCGCCTCCTCCTTGCTCATTGTCTTTGCACAGGTGTAGCCCGGCACCTTCTTTACCTCATCCATAATTCCGGTGTCGTGCGGCGGTGTGATCTGTGCGCCGTCCTCCCAATATACCTTGTATCCATTATACTCTGGCGGATTGTGGCTCGCGGTAATATTGATACCTGCGATACAGCCAAGGTGTCTCACGGCAAAGGACAGCTCCGGAGTCGGACGAAGTGATTCAAACACATATGCCTTAATCCCATTGCCTGCCAGTGTCAGCGCTGCAAAATCTGCGAATTCCGGAGACATATGTCTGGAATCGTAGGCGATTGCCACACCCTTCTTCTGTCCGCCTGCACGGACAATATAATTAGCCAGCCCCTGCGTCGCACGCTGTACAACATACTGGTTCATACGGTTCGTGCCGGCACCGATAATACCGCGCAGTCCGGCTGTACCAAACTCAAGCGCCGTATAAAAACGCTCCCGAATCTCTTTATCATCATTCTCAATCGCTTTCAGCTCCGCTCTCGTCCCCTCGTCGAAATACGGATCATTCAGCCATTCCTCATATGCTTTTCTATAGTCTTCCATTATTGCCCCTCCTGTATCGTATTATCCGCTCCTGCCCGTATAACCATCATCCGCTGCAAGAGACCCGCAGATATGGTAATTATACCATGATTCCTCATAAAAAAAAACTATCTTTTGTGAATTTTTATACCATTTTCAGGATAGCTGAAACGTCCATCAGCCACAGACAGGAGCTGCTTTAGCAGCGGATAGTTCGAAAAGCGGGTCTGTGGTCTGCGTCCGGAACGTCCCCGCCTCACCGCTCCAGCATCCGCACAAACGCCTCCTGCTTTTCCGCCTGCGCATTAAGTACCTCCAGCTTTTCCAGAAAACGTCCGGATATCCATGCCTTATTTCCTGCATAATAATAATTTGCCAGCTTCCGGAATTTCTCCGGGTAGCGCATCCGTATGTACAAAAGCCGCCTCTCCTTCGCCGTTATGGGACGTGTCCGCACGTACTGTTCCAGCATCCGCATGCCAAGCCGCTGGTTCCAGTCGTGTTTCTCAAGAATTTTTCGCATGAATCGGTATAGATCTGTGATCTGACAGTCATACCGGCATTTGGAAAAATCAGTCGTCGCCATCTCATAGCCGCACAACAGCACATGGTGGTGGTCATAGTCTCCATGGCAGACGCTGCCTGCACGTTCCGGACGGTCCCCATCTCCTCCGCACTCCTCCAGGCGCCCAAGCGCTTCCTCCGCCTGCGCATAATAAGCCGGAAAGCATTGCAGAAATAAACGTTCAAACGATCCTTTCTGATTGCGCCTGCGGATAAAGGAACGGATCTTGCGCAGCTCTGCATTTTGTGCCTGCAGGGTCTTTGTAAGCGGCGGCGCGCTGAAGCTCTCAATCAGCTCAGGCTCATCCGGAAGCTGCATCAGCTGGTGGATCCGGGCCAAATTCTCCACAGCAGCTAAAATCTCACTCTCACTTGCAGTATCACACTCTCTTCCCACATACCACTCCCGCACCAGATAACGACTGCCATCCCGATCCTCGGAAACCAGCTTTCCCTCCCTGTTTTGCACAATCCGGTCTACCCTCTGATATCCTCCTTCCCGCATCCGCTCCATCACACGATTCTGGAATTCTGCTTTATGCTCCGAACAGGTGCAGTCGCACAGCATCCGAAGCCCCTGCGGTGTATCAAACATATAGGATCCTCTGCCACGGCGCAGCTGCCCGACCTCCAGTTCATACTGTTCCAATACTTTCAGCGCTCTCTCATTCATTCGATCCCTCATTTCCCTTCCCTGCTACTCATTACCCGCCTAAATCGTCAAAACAGGCAGCGACCCGCGTTTTGGCGGATCACTGCCTGCGCTCTCTTTATCTTATGTAGGGAATCAGGAAAATATGTTCTTGAGGAATTCCATTACAGACAGGTCAGCAGTGCTTCCGGCGTCGGGCAGATTGTCATTGCCTGTGCCTGCTCCAGCTCCTTGCGGTTTCCATAACCATAAAGTACTCCGACACATGCTATACCGTGCTCCTTTGCCCCAAGCACATCATGTTCTCTGTCGCCTACCATGACGATTTGCGATACCGGAATGTCTGCAAGCTCTTCAAGAAGCATCTGGATCACCTGTCCCTTTCCGGTGATTCGCTCATCTAAGGTAGCACCTGCAATCCGGTCAAAATATCCGGCCAGTCCAAAATGCTCTGCAATCCGTTTTGCAAACGGCTCCGGCTTGGATGTCGCAATATACAGATGTGCTCCTGCATCCTTTAACTGCTTTAATACCTCCGGAATACCCTCATAGACGGAATTCTCCTTCCAGCCCCGGTCTGTAAAATATTCCCGGTACGCTTCGATCGCCTGCATGCCGTGTTCCCGATCCATTCCGTAATATTTATGGAACGAATCCAGCAGCGGCGGTCCGACAAACGGAAGCAGCTGCTCCCGTGCCGGAGGGACGATTCCCTGCTTTTCCAGTGCATACCGCACAGAATTTACAATTCCATCTGCCGAGTCGGTCAGTGTTCCGTCAAGATCAAAGAAAATATGCTGATATTTCATAATTGCTCCTCTCATTCTTTGTAAGGTGGATATTCACGGACGCAGGCTATACCGCCGGCTCCGCCAGAAAATCATACTGGCTCCGGTACAGCCGGTAGTATGCTCCCCGCTTTTTCATAAGCTCCGCATGGCTTCCCATCTCCGCGATGCCCTGATGGTCGATATAGAAAATGCGGTCTGCATTCCGGATCGTAGAGAGACGGTGTGCAATGATAAAGGCGGTCCGTCCCTTGATCATCGCCTCGATGCCCTCCTGAACCATCCGCTCTGTATGCGTGTCAATACTCGAAGTCGCCTCATCCAGAATCAGAATACGCGGATCAGACAGGATTGTCCGCGCAAAGGCCAGCAGCTGACGCTGTCCGATTGAGAGCTGGCTGCTGTGCTCGCTGATCTGGGTATCGTAGCCCTTCTCCATTTTCATAATGAAGCTATGCGCATTTACCGCTTTCGCCGCTGCGATCATCTCCTCTTCCGTCGCTTTGCCGCGTCCATAGCAGAGGTTCTCCCGCACCGTTCCGGTAAAAAGGAAGGTATCCTGCGTCATCACCCCCATCTGACTGCGCAGGCTCTTTAACGTAACATCCGAAATGGAATGGCCATCGATCAGGATCTGTCCGGCCGTCACATCATAGAATCGGCTGATCAAATTGACAATGGTCGTCTTTCCGGCCCCGGTCGGCCCTACCAAAGCGATCGTCTCACCCGGCTGCACCTCAAAGCTGACGTCTGAAAGCACCAGACGATCCGGCTCATCGGTATAGGCAAAGCTCACATGAGAAAATTCCACCGCACCTCGAATCTGCGGCAGCGGCTGTGCTCCCTCATGATCTGTGATCTCAGACGGCGTATCCAGAATATCAAAAATCCGCTCTGCCGCCGAAATATTCGTTACGATCTTATTATAAAAGCTTGCCAGGTTTCGGATTGGATTCCAGAACATACCAAGATAAGAGGAAAAGGCGAGAAATGTACCGACGCCGATCCTGTCTGCCCCGACGATTTTGATTCCGATAAAATAAAGCAAAAATCCGCCAAGTCCCCAGGTCACCTCAACAAGTACACTGAACAGGTCTGATACCCGAACTGCATTGACAAAGCTTTGTCTGTGCTCATCCGAGCACTGATCGAAATCGCGCTGCTTTTCCTCCTCTGCCGCAAAGCTCTGTACAATACGGATTCCGGAAAAGTCCTCATGGATAAAAGCATTCAGATTCGAATTTTTCTTGCGGTGCACCTGCCAGAGCTTATGCGCCTGAAACTGAATCAGAAACATACAGATGGCAAGCACCGGCAGCATGAGAAGCGTTGCAAGCGCCAGCTGCCAGTTTTTAACGAGCATGATGGCAGCTACGCCGATCACCGTCAGAAAGTCCGGAAGCAGCTTTGTCACACTGTCGGAGTAGACTTCCTTTAAGGAATTGACATCCCCGACGACGCGCGCCAGAATCTTTCCGGTCGGACGGCTGTCAAAAAAATGAAAGCTCAAGGTCTGAATGTGCTCATAGAGCTGCTGCCGGATCGTGAGCAGGATCTGGTTCGTCGTCTTTGCCATAATGACCATATAGCTTCGCGTGCTCAGCATATACGCCAGATACAATATCAGCGCAAACACGGCCAGGCGCGCCAGCCCCGGAATATCCGAATTTGCCACATATACATCAACAGCCCGCTCGATCATCAACGGCCCCGCCAGCGTCGCCGCCAGTGCGATCAAAATCAGGACCGAGACGAATGCAATTGTCCTTTTATAGTCCAGAAGATACCGGAACATCCGGATCAGCGTATCCCTCTTCGGCACTTCTTTTTGCAATTCATCCTGTCTCGCAGAATTTACTGCCATGCTCCCACCTCCTTTTCCTCTTCTGTATCGTCCTGCTGCTCACACTGCACGCACCACGTTTCATAATAGCGTCCCTTCGCTGCGAGCAGCTCTTCATGCCGCCCGCGCTCTGCCACCTTATGGTCGTCCAGAATCAGGATCTCATCCGCATTTTTTACTGCTGAAATCCGGTGTGCAATGATGATCTTCGTCAATCCGTTTATCTGCTTTAAATTTCCCTGAATCGCTTTTTCTGTCTCCATATCGAGTGCGGAGGTCGCATCGTCTAAAATGAGTACCGGAGACTGCTTTGCGATCGCCCGGGCAATACTGATGCGCTGCTTTTGTCCGCCGGAAAGTCCGACACCACGCTCACCGATCACTGTCTCATACCGTTCTGAGAGATTCTCGATAAAATGCGAAGCCCCAGCCGCATCCGATGCCCACCTGACCATCTCCTGATCCGTGTCTTCCCGTCTTCCGGTCTTTACATTTTCGCTGACTGAATCCGAGAACAGGAATACCTCCTGCATGACAACTGACATAGCAGCTCGCAGCTGGATAAGCGGAATCGTCCGGATATCCTGTCCATCCAGCAGAATACGCCCGGATGTGACATCATAAAAGCGCTGAAGCAGATTGACAATCGTTGTCTTTCCGGTTCCGGTCATGCCCATGATGCCAAGTGTCTCCCCCGGAGCGATCCGAAAGCTGACATCCTGCAAAATGACCTGCCCGCCACGCTCATATCCCACGTGATCAAACACAATCTCGCCCCGGATCCGCTCAAGGGGCTTTGCATCTGCCGCGTCTGCAATCTGCGGAGTCTCCTTTGCCACCTTCTGAATCTTTTTCCAGGAGGCCACTGCAGATGCGATGTCATTGCTCAGCCAGCCCAGGATTTCCATTGGCCAGATGACATTATTCGCATACTCGAGAAATGCACCAAGGTCGCCAAGCGACATCCGCTTTGCAATGACCTGCAGTCCTCCGATGATTACGACCGCAAGCAGCATCATTTTCCCAAGAAAGGAAATGAGCGGCTGATGGTTTGCCAGAAGTCTTGCCTGCCCCATATTCAGCTCGTAAAATTTCCGGTTATGGCGGCTGAATTTTTCGATCTCGTAGCCCTCCCGTGCGAATGCCTTTACGGTGCGCATACCGGAGATGCATTCCTGCGCGACCGTGTTCAGCTCCGCTGTCTCCTCACTGATCGCATCATAGACATTGCCGAGCTTTCTCTCCATATGGATCGCCAGGAAACCGATCACCGGCAGTACCGTCAGCGGTACAAGTGTCAGCCACGGATTCAGCCGGAACATGCAGGTCAGTACAAAAATGGTATGAATCAGCGCTTCGATCGCAAGACCACCGATAAATCCAAGCACCGCCCATACTTTATCGACGTCCTCCTTCACGCGCGTCATCAGCTCTCCGGTATTATGCCGGTCGAAAAAATCCATGGAGAGCGTCTGCACATGCCGGAACAGATCCTTTCTCATATCATTTCCAATCGTTACCCCGACACAGTCCCACGTGAATTCTTTTGCATACTGTAAAATGGCGCGTCCCACTCCGATACCGAGTAGTCCGAACAGAAAGCGCATCAGCAGCTCTGCCTGTCCCCCTACAATAACATCGTCAATGATGTGTCTGGTGATCTGCGGTGTGATCATATCCAGCGCGATCGCAGAGACCATACAGACCATGCTGAACAGGTACAGGTACCAGTACCGCATCAGATATGTTTTTAGTTTTTTCATGTCTTCCCCCTTTTCTTAATTCGGTAAAAAAAACTGCCGCAGAAGCCTCTCTGCGACAGCCGTATCCAAACGAACCTCTGTAGCCTGTGTTTCCACTTACAGGCTGTTTCCGCCACAGAGCCGCATGCTGCTCTGCGCAAAAAGCCGCAGTCCGTTCAGACTGCGGCAACATAAGCGAAAAAACGGAACTATCATCCATTCTCTCTGCATACGAGGCAGACTGACGTTTTCTTTGCTGTTGTAGCTGCTAAATTACTCACGACGTGATTACGAATCATCTTGCTACCTCCTTTTCTTTTGACGGATATTCGTGATCCGCCCTCTAATTTTCTGCTGTTTTTCTTTACAGCAGCGCATATTGCTATAGTAAACGCTCTTTTTCCCAATGTCAAGCAGATTCTGAAAATTCTGAAAAATCTAATATGCTCTCACCTTTTTCCAGATACGTCTCTGCTTATAGAAATAGTACAGGGACATGCTCACCGCCGTCACAACCCACGTAATCGGATAGCAGGCTATGATCTGCTCCAGTGTCCCGTCCGGAACAATCAGTGCAACCCACACGACACGCAGCAGGCAGACGCCGATCAGGGTCAGAAGCGTTGCCACGAGCACGTATCCCTGCGCACGTAAGGATCCGGAAAAAATCTCGACAAAGCAAAACAGAAAATACGTCGGCGAGATAACCATCATCATCCTTAGCCCGATCTCCACTACATCCTTATCCTCTGTAAAAACGCTGAAACAGAAACGGCCGTTCGGCATGAATACCGCACTAAAGGCAAGTGCCGCAGCAACCGACATAGCGAGGCACTCACGCGTCCCTTTTTTTACCCGGTCATGCTTACCGGCACCGAAATTCTGCCCGACAAAGGTTGTAACTGCAATTCCGAACGCACCATTTAGCATCCAGAAAAAACTGTCGATCTTTCCAAACGCAGTCCACGCCGCCATCGTATTCACACCAAATGCATTGATCGCTGCCTGCACAAGAATATTTGACAGATTATACATACTTGACTGGATACCGGTCGGAAGTCCGATTTTCAGCATATTCAGCAGCAGATCCTTCTCCAGATGCAGTTTTCTTAAATCCAGCTTCAGATCCTCCGTGTGATACATCAATGCCCGCGTCACGAGCACCGCACTGATTCCCTGTGAGATCAATGTTCCGACCGCCACGCCAAGCACGCCCATCCGGCATCCGAGCACGAGCACAAGGTCGAGCACAATATTGATACCGCAGCAAATCATCAGATAATAAAGCGGTCGCTTCGAGTCCCCGATCGCACGCAAAATCGCTGAACCGATATTGTAAATGCAGATAAAGATAAGTCCGGAAAAATAAATCTGTACATACAGCTCCGAATCTGCCATCAGATTGTCCGGCGTCTTCATCATCCGCAGAATCGCCGGTGTTGCAAAAACTCCGATTATTCCCGCGAGAATTCCAAACACTGCCGAAAAAGCATACGCCGTGTGCAATGCACGATGCAGGCCATCCCGGTTCTTTGCACCATAATACTGTGCGATGATAACCGTACTTCCGGCTGAAAGTCCCGTAAAAAATCCGACTACAAAATTAATGATCTGAGAGGACGAGCCGCCGACACTCGAAAGCGCTTCCTTCCCGGCAAACCGTCCGACTACCACCGCATCCACGGTATTATAAAGCTGTTGAAAAAATGTTCCGATCAGAATCGGAAAGAAAAAAATAAGAATCTGCTTCCAGATCACGCCCTCCGTGATCCCGTTTTTAGCTGATTTCCCTGCCATTTCACACATATCCCCCATATTCGGCTTCATGCCAACCTTCCTAACCTGCCGATCTGTACTTCGACAGTATGTTTATTGTTTTCACTTTTTTATCGCCTGCTTATTAATCTTCGAAGCAAGCACCCCTGCACCAAATCCGTTATCAATATTCACAACACTGACACCACTCGCACATGAATTCAACATCGAGAGCAGCGCCGCCAGTCCGCCGAAGTTTGCACCATAGCCGACACTCGTCGGTACACCGATGACCGGACAGGCCACCAGTCCGCCGATCACACTGACCAGTGCTCCCTCCATACCTGCCACTGCGACAATGGCATTCGCGTCTTCCATAACCGGAAGACGATGTAAAAGACGATGGATCCCTGCCACACCGACATCATAGACGCGTTCAACCTGATTACCGTACAGCTCCGCCGTCATCGCTGCCTCCTCCGCTACCGGCAGATCACTCGTACCGGCCGCTACGACAACAATTTTCCCCCTTTTTTCGGTCTCTGCCTCATTGACGATACCGATCTGCGGCGTCGAATAATAGGAAAATTCCAGTGCTTTGGCAATCTCGTCCGCCTTCTCTTCTGATAAACGGGTGATCAGAATATTTTGCAATCCCTTCTGTTTCATAGCTGACGCAATCCCCACGATCTGCTCTGCCGTCTTCCCGGCCCCGTAAATGACCTCCGGCATCCCCTGCCGCATATGTCGATGCAGGTCGATATCCGCATAATTGCCAACGAGCATATCCGGCTGCAGACTGATATCTGAAAGTGCATCCGCTGCTGTTTGCTGCCCGGATTCTACCTTCTCCAGCAGTGTACGCAGTTCCTCCCGTTCCATTATTTTTTCTCCTTTCTGACCTGCTGATATGCGATTCGCGACGACCCATCCTCAATATAGATCCGCCCGCATTTCACAAAACCATTCTTTTCCAGCACATGCTGCATGACATGATTATCCTCATGTGTATCGACACGAAGATTCGGCCATTGTGCAAGGCACCACTGTATACATGCAGATCCGGAGCCTTTTACATCACCACGGGATGCGATCCGATGCAGCACCGCATACGGCTCATCATCAAGCCAGGCTCCATCCTCAATCACTTTATAGGTCGGATCTTCACCCTTTCGATAGAAAAATACGACTTCGATCCTTCCGTTTTCCACTGCCACATAGCTGTCGCCGGATGCGATATCCTTTCGGATCAGCTCCTCCTTTGGATAGCCGCCTGCCCACTGGGTCGGGTTTCCGGTCTTACGCATAAAGCTTCGTGCAATCGTATAGATCTCCATGATTTCCGGAATATCTGCCAGGGTTGTTTTTCTGATTTCCATATATCTCTCCTTATTTGGTCTTTTCATTAATAAACTGCAGCTTCGTCTTGGAATACATGATCTTCTGGCTGTGATACAGTCCGAAATATCCGGACTCCAGATAGCTGATCGACACCGCAATAAGAAAGAATGGCATGCAGTCAAAGCCGAACAGCTCAAAGCTCAGAAGCAAGGACGAAATCGGGGAGTTTGTCACACCGCAAAATACAGCCGCCATCCCGCAGGCAGCTGTCAGAGACGGCGATAAACCGGTCACCTGTCCGAACAGACAGCCAAACGTTGCCCCGACAAACAGGGTTGGCACAATCTCTCCTCCCTTAAAGCCACAGGATAAGGTAATTGCCGTAAAGATAATTTTCAAAAGAAATGCTGCAGGCTCCGTCTCCCCGTGAATCGCCCGCTCCACGATATTCATCCCGGCTCCGAGATAATCTGTCGTCCCGAGCACCTTTGCAAGCACGATGACAAGCAATGCTCCGACCACCACCCGGATCCACGGATTTTTCATCCGGGACTTGAACAGCCGCTCCGTGCGATGCAGCACCTCACAGAACAGAATGCTCACCGCTGCACACAGAAGTGCGAGTAAAACAATCAGCGCACCACTCTTTATATCGAGCGCCACGGATGCCGGCACCGGAAACTGTTCCGCGCGCGCACCTACCAGATCTGCCATCTCACGCGCAATCAGCGATGCGATGGCACAAGGTACGAGCGCCGCGTATTCCATGATACCGATGCTTACAACCTCCATCGCAAAGATCGTCGCGGTCAGCGGTGTCCCGAACAGTGCTGAGAACGCTGCGCTCATGCCACACATGATCATGACCTTCTGGTCGTACTCGTCAAGCTTCAACCATTTTCCGATCGTACCACCAAGGCTGCCGCCAAGCTGCAGAGCCGCACCCTCTCTTCCGGCCGATCCGCCAAAGGCATGTGTCAGAACGGTCGATATAATGATCAGCGGAGACATCCGAAGCGGAACGTAAGTACCGGACTGAATTCCCTCGAGTACCCGATTTGTGTCACTCTTGTACGGATCGAGCCGATACAGTGCCACAATCACCAGACCGGCAACCGGAAGAAGATAGAGCATCCATCCATGAGACTGCCGAAACGCCGTCACCTCCGTAATGCTCCGGCCAAACAGACCGGCGACCAGCCCAAGCGCAACGCCGCAGACTCCGGCCAGCAAAAGCCATCGTGCCAGAATGTAGATTCTTCCCACACACTTCATTGCATATTCTTTCATAATTTTCCTCTTTCCTGTAAGAAAAGAGCCAAGCGATCAGCCGCTCAGCCCTTTTTTCTTATCCAAAGTAATCGATCTGCATTGCATGGCGTACATCACGCAGCGTCTCTGCCGCCTTTGCACGTGCCCGTTCGCTTCCTTCCTTCAGCATCGCATACACCTCATCGGTATGCGCCTCCCAGTATTTCCGACGCTCCCGGATCGGTCCGAGCTCTGCCTGAAGCACATTGTTCAGGAACTTCTTCACCTTGACATCACCAAGCCCGCCGCGCGTATAGTGCGCCTTGAGCTCGTCCAGATTCTGATAATCCGGCAGGAACTCCTGAAAATGCTCCGGACGACAGAACGCATCCAGATAAATGAATACCGGATTTCCGTCCACCTTACCAGGATCCTCCACGCGCAGGTGATTCGGATCGGTAAACATCGACATGACTTTTTTCCTGATCTCATCCGCCTCATCGGAAAGATAAATGCAGTTGCCAAGCGATTTACTCATCTTCGCTTTTCCATCGATACCCGGCAGACGCAGGCATGCCTGATTATCCGGAAGGATGATCTGCGGATCTGTCAGCGTCTCACCATAAACGGTATTGAACTTATGTACGATCTCCTTGCACTGCTCAAGCATCGGCAGCTGATCCTCACCGACCGGAACTGCGGTCGCACGGAACGCGGTAATATCTGCCGCCTGGCTGATCGGATAACAGAAGAACCCGACCGGAATACTCGCCTCGAAATTCCGCATCTGAATCTCTGCCTTTACGGTCGGATTGCGCTGCACGCGGGAAACAGTGACAAGATTCATATAGTAGAAAGTCAGCTCGGTCAGCTCCGGAACCATCGACTGAATGAAGATCGTGGACTTTTCCGGATCAATGCCGCATGCCAGATAGTCCAGCGCGACCTGAATGATATTCTGCCTTACCTTTTCCGGATGCTCCGCGTTGTCCGTCAGCGCCTGCGCATCCGCAATCATGATATAGATCTCATCGAACTCACCGGAATTCTGCAGTCTGACACGTCTTTCCAGTGATCCTACATAGTGTCCTACGTGAAGTCGGCCCGTCGGCCGGTCTCCTGTTAAAATTACCTGATTCATGTTGTTGTATGACTCCTTTATATTTAATAATTCGTTTGTTTCCCAGTTTATTAATATGATGTCGGGGTCAAAAGGCATTTTGCCCCCAACTGATGCCTACGAATTGCTCCGCTGCGAAGCAGCTCCCGCAATTCTGCAAACATTCGAAATCCGCTGATTTACTACGTAAATCGCTACTTTCTCATGTTTGGCGGGTCCCAAGTTCAAAAGCCTTATCATGCAAGCATGAACGGCTTTTTGACCTTTTGACCCTGGCATCTTAATATTCCTGGTTCTCCATATACTTCATATACTTGACTACCATCAGCGCAATCTTAAATGTGATCGCATCCTCGAAGATGCGCAGGTCAAGACCCGTTGACTTCTGAAGCTTATCCAGACGGTAGACGAGCGTGTTCCGGTGGATGTAGAGCTGGCGGGATGTCTCAGAGACATTCAGACTGTTCTCGAAAAATTTATTGATCGTGATCAGCGTCTCCTCATCAAAATCATCCGGCGATTTGCCGTCGAATATCTCACGGATGAACATTTTGCAGAGCGGGATCGGCAGCTGATAGATCAGACGTCCAATGCCAAGCGAACTGTATGCGATTACAGAACGCTCCTCGAAGAAAATCTTGCCGACATTTAAAGCCATCCGCGCTTCCTTGTAGGAACGGGATACCTCTTTGATCTCCCCTACGACCGTGCCGTAAGCGACGAGCGCTTCCTTTTTCTTCTCCTCGCCAAGAGAATCAAGAATCATCCCAGCAATGCGCTCCATCTCCGTACTGCCATCCTGTGCACCGAGCTCCTTGACGACAATAATACTCTTCTCATCGACCGCCGTGATAAAGTCCCCCGACTTGGAATTAAACAGGGCACGGACCGTCTCCAGAGAATTGTTTTCCTTCTCATTGCTGATCTCCAGTATGAATACCACGCGGCGTGCCTCGGTGTCGATATGCAGCTTTTTCGCACGGTTGTAAATATCGACGAGCAGCAGATTGTCAAGCAGCAGATTCTTGATAAAATTATCTTTATCAAAACGCTCCTTGTAAGCTACCAGAAGATTCTGGATCTGAAATGCTGCCATCCGTCCAACCATATGAACATCGTCACTGTTGCCGTTTGCCAGAAGCACATACTCCAGCTGATGCTCATCAAACACCTTAAAAAACTGGCATCCACTCACCACCTGACTGTCTGCCGGTGAATCCGCAAAGCTCAGCACAGAATCCCGAAAGCCCTCCGCCTCAGGAAATGTAGTCGCTAGCATGATACCCTCTGTATCAAGCACACACAAATCTACTCTGCTGATCGCCTTCAGCCCATCCAGTGTCGTCTGTAAAACCTGATTTGAAATCACAGTCCCATCCTCCTTTTTCCTTCTCAATTTACCCCAAAATACTGCCGCCCCGAATAAACAGAACCGGCCCCGGATGAATGCCCCCATACATTCTCCGGATTGTATTTCATTGCTGCTGCTTTACCTCATAGCAGCTATTTGTACTCAACTGGTATTATTTTAATATATGCATCCTAAAAAATCAATCAAAATTGTGGATAATTACTAATCATATTTTACAAATCGCAAATATCGCCTTTATAAGACGACATTCGTTCATATTTTATTCACGTTTCATTCAAGCATTTTTCAAGAAGCACTCACGTTTTTTTCACGATTTGCGATTATACTGTGTTTATCAAAAGTGATTACAAGTATTTTTTCGAAAATCTTTTTCATAATACCGCCGGGCACAGACCCGGCATCCTCCCTTTCTTCTTTTTAAGATTTACACAAAAAAGCTTCGGTTGACTGCCGAAGCTTTTTTGTGCCGGACGCAATATCAATATCCTGTAAAGTCAAAAACTGCCGCTTCCCATATATGCACGTATACACAGGAAACGACAGTTTCGAACAGTCTCTCTTTTATCTTTTTTATTTTAATAGAAGAGAAATCTTATGATGTTGGGGGAAAAAGGTATTTTGACCCCAACTCATGCCTACGAATTGCTCCGCTACGAAGCAGCTCCCGCAATTCTGCAAACATTCG
>OLNW01002085.1_pt1 | contig 18056 bp, 17 predicted proteins | sample 1672121 | NCBI WGS metagenome assembly OLNW01 (sample SAMEA3136648, study PRJEB25190) | human gut metagenome
GCGCTGGCGCTCGCCGCCGGAAAGCGACAGGGCGTGGCGCTCGGCGCAGGCGGCCAGGCCGAAGGCGGCGAGCAGCTCGTCGGCCTCAGCGTCGGGCAGCCGCAGCTCGGCGCGGGCGCTGTCGGCGAACAGCTGATAGCCGGGCTCCTGCATGACGAGGTGCACCGTGCCCGGCCGCTCACGGGCGGCGAGAGGGCGCCCATCGAGCGCTACCGAGCCGGCTCGCTCCCGCGTGAGCCCCGACAGGCAGCGCAGCAGCGTGGTCTTGCCGGCGCCGTTGCGGCCCACGATGCCGAGCACGCGCCCCGGCGCCACCGCAAGGGAGAGCCCCTCGAGCACGGGCGGCTTGCGCCTAAAGGCCACGGTCAGACTCTGCGCTGCCAGGCCCTCAGTGCCTGCGACCCCCGTAACCAGCGCGGGGCCTCCCGCGGCGGAAACGGTCGGCGCAACCGCGGCGCGGGCGGCCATCTCCTCCTCCATCTCGGCCACCGTCCAAGCGCGCATGCCGAGGGCGGCACGCTCGGCGCGGGGAAGCGCCCCGTAGGAGGCGGCATCCCAGTCGCCGGTCACGGTGCCCTCTTCCATGAGCACCACACGGTCGGCTACTCCGTGCAGCCACCAGAGCCGATGCTCCGAGACGATCACGGTCTTTCCCTGGGCCTTCAACGCTGCCACCACCTCGGCCAGGCGCATCATGGAGGCGGTGTCCAGCGAGGCGGTGGGCTCATCGAGCACGAACACCGCAGGGCGCATGGCCAAAGCCGATGCCAAGATGACCGCCTGCTTCTGGCCGCCCGAGAGCTCCTCGATGCTGCGGTCGAGCAGCGGGTGTATGCCGAGCGCCGCAGCCGCCTCCTCCACGCGCTCGACGATCTCTGCGCGCGGCAGCCCCAGATTCTCGCAGCCGAAGGCGATCTCGGAGGCCACGTCCAGGTTCACGAACTGGCTGCGCGGGTTCTGGAACACCGATCCCACGCGCACGCCCAGCTCGTCGGGGGTCCATGCCGCCACCTCGGTGCCGCCCACGAGCACGCGCCCCGTCACCTCGCCGGCATACATATGGGGCACCAGGCCGTTCACCAGGCGCGAGAGCGTCGTCTTCCCGCAACCGGAGGGCCCGGTGACCACGACGCACTGGCCGGCCGGCACCTCCAGGCTCACCGAGCGCAGCGTCGGCTCTGCCGCGCTCGGATAGGTATAGGACACACCCTCAAGCTGCACGGCCGCCCCCGCCAACGCCCCGGCGCCCCTCACGAGAGCACCTTTCCCGCCACAGCGGCACCAGCCAGCAGCACCGCGACGGCAACGACCACTCCATCGAGCGGCGTTACCCGCAGCCCGTGGTAGCTCGTGCGCGGCCGCGACGTCTCCACGCCGCGGGCCATCACCGCATCGCCGAGCTCGTCGGCCACGAGCGAGATGCGATGGATATAGGGCACCATGAAGTTCTCCAGAAGCCCCGCCGGGTTCGTCACGATGGCCGCCGGGGTAAGGCGGATGCCGCGGGTGAGCATGGCCTCGCGCACCGCCCGCGCCTCCCGGGCGATGGTGGGGAAGAAGCGCAGCCCCACGCACACCGCCACCGTCATGCGACCCGTGAGGCCGAAGGACTGCAGCGCGAACGCGAGCTCGCCCAGATACGTGGTGGAGATGAGCGCTGCGGCGAACATGGCCGTGGGGAACAGGCGCGCGAGCATGAGCAAGCAGGCGCCCACCGGCATGAAGAAGGGTCCGCCGAGGATGCAGGCAAGGGAAATGAGCGAGATAGCCGCATAGGCCGCCACCCACGCGCAGGCGAGACGCCCGCGATGGCACCACACCATAAGCAGGGCATCGGCTGCCACCGCGACCAGCTCCACGGCTTTCGCACCCGACACGAATACGGCCACATTGAGCAATACGAGCGTCACAAGGGCCACGCGCGGGTCCACGCGACGCCGGTTCTTCTCGCCGCCCGCGAACAGCAGGGCGCCTCCACGCGCCGAAGCCGAGGGCGATGCGCTCTCCCGTTCATCTATCCCCATGACGCAGGGTGCCCCCTCACCCCGATCCAGTGTACCTTCCACGTTCCGACTTCCCTTTCGCCCTGCGCATCGACGTTCGCAGGCACTCTCCCGCCGCACCGCCGTGCTCTTCTTGAAAGTTTCAGTCGGCTAATTTATCATGCGATCTGCTATGAATGTTATTGATGGTTAACTTTTGGACGAATGCGAAAGAACTTCGGACGGAATGAAAACGACAGGAAGGATCATGAAAGCCCCAGCGCTCGCGAACATCGACGAGAACCTGCACCATCTTTTTGTGTCGCAGCTCGAGACGCTGCAGATGGAGCCCCAGACGCGAAGGTGCGGCGTGGTGTCGCACCTTGATCCCGCACGGGGCTCCGGCAGCGCCTGGATGACCGGCCTGGGTCGCGATTGCCTGGTCACCGTACTCGATCTGACGGTGAGCGACGGATCGAGCCTCACCAGCTGCGGACCGGGCTATTTCTGCCTCGGCTCCATGTCGCCGAGCAGCCTGGAAACGATGCCCTGCCCCACCTTCCCTACCGACGCGTCGGATCTGGTCATGTACCGTCAGGGGGCCGGCTCCTATTCCTACCAGCTGAAACCTGGCTGCGCCTACGCCTCGCGCTCGCTCTGCTTCACCCCGCGCTTCATCGAGCAGGTGGCCCGCGATCAGGGAACCGGCGCCGACGAGCTGCTCGAGCGTCTCACCGAGTCGTCGCTGCCCTTGAGGGCACCCCACGTGAGCGCCATGCTCAATCGGCTGGATGCGCGATCGGCCAATGCGCCGGCCACCGGCTTTCGCCTTGCGGCGCTCATGGCCGAGGCAGTCGCTTGCCTGATAGAGACGGCGGAGGGCGCCTCGTGGGCCGCTCGCGCCGAAGGGACGCGCACGGCGGCGCAGCTCATCCACGAGGCCCATGCCATCATGGAGCAACACCTTGACGCTCCCCTCACCCTGGATTCCATCGCCCGCGAGTTGTGCGTGAGCCGCACGCGCCTCGCCGCCGTCTACAAGGAGGAAACGGGGCGTGGAGTGGCCGAGGATCTGCGACAGCTGCGCATGAACCGCGCATCCGACCTGCTCGCTGGCACCGATATGCCCCTCGCCGAGATCGGGCGGGCGGTAGGCTATCCGCGGCCGAGCAGCTTCACCACCGCCTTCACCCGCGAGCGGGGCTGCTCCCCGGCCACCTGGCGCAAGCGCTTCCGCTACTAGGACGCCCGAGGGCCGCCACGCGCCGCTCCCTCGTTCGGCGGCGGCCATCACCCCGTCGACGCGGCCGCCCCTCGTCGCGCAATCGCCTTTATTCCCGGGGCTTGCCCATGCCCTCGACGAGCTGGATCAGCTCCTCACGAGAGCCGACGTCCAGCTTACGGTACATGTTGCGCACGTGCGTGCGCACCGTGTGCTCGGAAATGCACAGCACATCGGCCACATAGGCGGGGCGGTGCCCGCGGGCCATATAGGGAAGGATCTCCCGCTCGCGATTCGACAGATTCCGCTCCTCGGCCAAGGCCGCGCACGCTGCATCGCGGTCGAAAAGAGGGCCATCCTCAACACCCAGTTCCCCGTCCCGCACCCTATCTTCGCCCTCCCGAATCAGCCGATGGTAGTCTAGCAGGGGCGACGCGAGCACGTAAACGAAGTAAGCCATGGCGCACACAAGCAAAACGGCGCCGACGGCGTCATCGTCGGGGGCAATGTGCGCCAGGTTGGTACCCAGAAGCACTGCCGAGCTCGTGGCCGCGCACAGCATAGCCCCCACGAGCGCCGGCGAGAATTCCCCAGCCTGAGCGACCGCGCACAACGACGCCAAGGCAAGCAACGCGATGAATGCCATGAGGATATGGGACACGAGGAAGCCTGCACCAAACGAGAGGCTGCCGACGGGAAAGCTGCTCAGCACGATGAACAATGCGGCCACCGCGGGAAGGAGCGTCCTATAGACGGTACCGAGCGAAAAGCGCGGCCACAGCCAAGCGAGCGCCATAGCGAGCCCCGCAGCGCAGACAACTGAAATCGCCCCGATATGCTCATAGCCCATGAACACAAACTCCCGCGCGCTCATATCGAAGAGAAAGAGGAACAGACCAAGACAGGGGTTGAGCACCATCGTGCGCACGGAATCCCACACGTGATCGGTCATTAAATCGTCTACCGTCGGAACGGCCGCAATGCCCCTGCAAGCGCTCCAAACGGGAGCGGCGGCCCCAAGCACCAGCAGCGCGACGAACGCCCCCTCCAGCGCCGGAAGCAATCCGACCGCAAAGCCGAGCTCAACGAGCGTGCCCATCGCACACGCCATGGCCATGCCCAGCAGCGAGCGCTTGAGCCCGAGCGGGCAGAGAACACGGCACCAACCCAGGGTCAGCGTCACCGACCCAAAACCCATCGCAAGCCCAATCGCGCAGAGAGCCGGCGCGCCAACCGGCAGCGAGAGCGTCTGCACGACCACGTAAGCCAAGCCGCCCGCAATATACGCCGCTCCCCCCGTTACCGCCACGGCAGGTCCCACGCGCGGAGATTCCCTCGTCATCGACCACAGCCCCGCGCCTATCGCCAGCGCCGTGCCCATTGCCGTCAGGCCATTGATCACCGAGACTTCCACGGCACGGCTGGCAGAAATCTGAGCGAAGAGCCCCGCATCCCACAGTGTCAGCGGGCTCGTCATGAAGAATGCCGTAAACGACAGAAATAAGGCCGCAGTCCGGGCGGCCTCTCTTTGACGATTCATGAAGTCCCTCCTCTTCATTGGCAACGCCACAGTGTCAGTATCCTACCTGATTACTCCGAAACAATGGGGCCCTGTCAGGCAAATACCTGGTTTTCGTTAGCGGTTTACCTCATTTCGAGTATGGGCAGCGGCCTCGCAAGCGTCGATGATGAAGAAGCGAGGACGTCGGTTCGGCGCCTCGGCCATCACCGACCCAAGGAGGGAATCATGGAAGAAGTTCAGCAATGCACCCGTCGCAATTTTCTAAAGGGCGCTAGCCTTGGCGCCGCGGGACTCGCCGCCGCCGGCATGTTCGGTTGCGCCCCGTCGACCACTGACGCAGGCGCCTCCGGCAGCACCGCCAGCAACTCGCCGAGTGCGCCAGCGGCAGGCGAAAGCTGGCGCACCGCACCCGAGCCCATCGCCGATGACGCCATCGCCGAGACGGCTGACTGCGACGTGCTCGTTATCGGCCTCAGCTTTAGCGGATGCGCAGCTTTCCGCGCAGCCGCCGAGGCGGGCGCGAAGGTCATCGCCATGGAAGCGCACCCCGAGGACAATCACACGTGCCTCGGCATGGGGCATTTCGGCCATATCAACTCCGAATTCTTGCGCGAGCGCGGCGTGAACGGGGTTGACCCCATTGAGTTCCTCAACAATTGGCAGCTTCGCGCGGCAAACCGATCCAACGCCGCCCTGGCCCGCAAATTCACCAACACGTGCGGCGAGGCCTTCGACTGGTACATCGACTGCCTTACCCAGGAGGAGCGCGACGCTCTGGAGATCCAGTTCTACCCCACCGATGAGTCTTACACGACCTTCAAGAACGGCTTGGGCACCTATATCGGCACCGCTTCCACCATGCCTGTCCAGGAGAAGATTCTCGGTAACTTACTGCAGGTAGGCCTGGACGCGGGCGCGCAGATCTATTGGGGCTGCCCCGCGCAGCAGCTGACCACCGATGCCGACGGAGCCGTTACCGGCGCTATCGGCCAGAAGGAGGACGGCTCCTATGTTAAGGTGGCGGCCTCCAAGGGCGTCATCGTGGCTGCCGGCGATTACTCTGGCAACCAGGAAATGGCCAAGGAACTGCTGAGCCAGATCACCAACATGATCGGCGACGACGGAGAGATCATCAGCTCCGGCTATCAGGGCGACGGCCTGAAGCTGTGCTACTGGGCCGGCGGCCAGCTGGATCCGTACCAGTCTTCCATGGGCGGCGATTACTACTACCCCTGCGACAGCCCCATGGATCCGTTGGGGTCGGCTGCCTCGCTCTGGATCAACGCCGACGGCAAGCGGTACTGCAACGAGGGGTTCGGCTTTATGGAATGGGCGGCCTATGCAGGCGCGCTCCAACCCCAGGGACCGGTCGCCAATGTGTTCGACAGCAACTACGAGGCGCTGATCAAGGCCCAACCGGCATGCCACATGGGCATCGACTATCCCAATGGCGGCATGGACGGGCTTCCGGCCCTGCTGGAGGCGGCCGTTGCTGGTGGCGCCGAGGGATCGGGTGCCGACACTAATCCCGTCGTCTACGCCGCCGATGACTACAAGACCCTCGGCGGGTACTTGGGCTACGAGGGCGAGGCTTTGGACAACTTCGTCGCCTCCATCGAGCGCTACAACGAGTTGTGCGCCACGGGTCTCGATGAGGATTTCGGCAAGGAGAAGTCGCTCATGTTCGCCGTGAACCAGCCGCCCTACTACGCCTATAAGGGCGAAAAATCTCTGGGCGGCATGCTCTGCAACACCTCGGGCGTGGCCATCGACGAGAACGGCCAGGTACTCGCCCGCGAGACCTTCCGCCCCATTCCCGGCCTGTTCGCCGCCGGAAACACCGCGGGCAGCCGCTTCGGTATTCAGTACACCACGGCACTGTGCGGCGTTTCCATCGCCTTCGCCGTCACCCAGGGTAAGTTCACCGCCGAATACGTGGCGAGCCTCGCCTAACGATTCGCGATACAGCGGCGCACGCCTCCCTCCCCGTCGCGCTGCATAATCGAGCAGGGTCCCGCAGGCAATATGCTGCGGGACCCTTGGTTTTGAATGACGCAAGGCGACGCCATGCACGCTGAAGGGCGGGACGGCTGAAGCCGTCCCCTACGTTGGATAAGCGCGCGCTGCGGCGAGCGGCCCCTACCGCGCCACAGCGGCGTCCATGGCGTCGGCGTAGATGGGCGTGGCCAGGCCGAAGCCGCCGGCCACTTCGATGAGCTGGCCGGTGGTGGCAGCGCTCTCATCGCCGAGGAAGTACACCACCGCCGCGGCGATGTGGGCTGGGTCGGCCATGCGCCCGAGCGGGATGTGGCGCAGGAAGAACTGCTTGAACTCCTCGGAGAGGTTGTCGGCCACAGCGTCGGTGGCGGTCATGCCCGGCGCCACGGCGTTCACGCGGATGCTCGACTTAGCCAGCTGCACCGCCATGGACTTCGCCATGTGGTTGATGGCCGCCTTGGAGGTGCCGTAGGCGATCTGGCTGATGTCGGGCACGCTGCCGGCAATGGAGCTGATATTCACGATGGAGCCGCCGCCGGTCTTCGCCATCTCGCGCGCGGCCGCCTGGCAGCCGAGGAACACGCTGCCCACGTTCGCGTCCACCCCGGCGAGGAAATGCTCGTAAGAGGTGTTCAGCAGGTCCTTGTCCTCGGCGGGGTTCGTGCCGCCGAAGTTGTTCACGAGCCCGTCGATGCGCCCCTCGGCAGCCACCACCGTGTCGATCATCGACTGGTAGCTGTCGGGCTTGGACGCGTCGTTGTACACGCACTTCACCGCAAGGCCCGCCGCCGTCATCTCGTCGGCCTCGGCTTGGGCGCGCTCCATGTTGCGGGCACCGATGTAGACGGTCGCCCCCTCCTGGGCGCACGCCTTCACGATGGCCGCCCCGATACCGCGCGTGGCCGCCGTCACAACTATTACTTTATCCTGCAGTCTCATGGGAAGTCCTTTCACGCCTCCGGGCCCTCTGCCCGGCGAATAGGCAACTTCCCCATCATACGAGGCCGCTCTCTCGAAAACGGCCGTCCCTCGTCACCTGCTTCCTTCCTGAACTAAATTTCGCGTATTTTGGCTTGGAATCGACGGTTTTGTTACCTGGCGGGCGCGAAATCGTCCCTGGCGTAATACGCCACCTGGGGAAAAGACCCTATCTGTATTACCTGGCGCCCTCTTCACGTGGCTTTTGGTAACAAAACCGTGATTTCTAAGCCAAAAGGAGCTCACGCAACTCGCTTCGCGCCCGCTGCCGCGGGGTCTCAGCTTCCGAGCAGGGGCGCCACCATGGTCGCGGCGCACAGTGCGAGCGAGGCGGCCATCGCCCCGTCCACGCGGCGGCGATGCCGTTCGTAGAACGACCGCAAAAGCTCGCCCGCGTATATCCAAGCCAGATTGCAGCCGACGCCGATGAGGGGCATCACCAGCCCCGCAGCCGCCAGCGCCAGCGGGTGGTCGCTCAGGGGAAGCACGTAGGAGCACAGCGCCGTCAGGCACAGCACCAGTATCTTCACGTTGGTGATCTGCAAGAGGAAGCCCGAGGCCGCCGTGGGCTTCGCCTCGTAGAGCGCGTGCCCCTCCCGGCTAGGCGCCACCATGGTTCAGGCGAGCCAGAGCACGTAGACCGCGCCCGCCACGGTGAGCCACCCCATCAGGCCCGACGCCACCTGGCCTACAGTCCACACGACCAGCACCGAGGCGAACGACACCGCGTAGAAGCCGGCGATGAGCCCGTACCACTGGCGTAGCGCAAGCGTCCGACCGTAGCGCAGCGTCGTCGCCAGCGAGCAGAGGTTCGCAGGTCCCGGGGTGATGCCCTGCACGAAACAGTAGAACGCCAGCCCTGCCAGGGTGGCCGCTATCGTCATTTCCGTTGCCTCCATGGGTGCTCCCCTTCCGCTGTCTTTCCGTTGGCTCTAGCATAGGGCGCCACAACCCATTTGTATAACGAATGATTGAGAAGAATATGTTTGACTAAATCAATCAATGTTGCGTATGCTGGAACCTGCGCGCGGCGAGGCCGCCCCGCCCGCGAAACGCGCCGAAAAGGAGAACCACTGTGGATATAAAATGCCTGCGCACCTTCCAGGCCGTCGTGGCCTGCGGCACCTACGCCAAGGCCGCTGACCGGCTGGGCTACACCCAGTCGACCGTGACGGTGCACATCAAGCAACTCGAACGCGACTTAGGATTGCCGCTGTTCGAGCGCATCGGGCGCCGCATGGTGCTCACGCAGAAAGGGGCCGAGGCGCTCGCCCAGGCCGCCGAGATCATCGCCGCCGCTGACCGCCTGGCCGCCCTCGGCACAGAGGAGACGGCGTTGCAGGGCACGCTGCGGGTCGATCTGGCCGAGACGCTTCTGTGCTATGCGCTCGACGAGGTGATCGCCGCGTTTCGCGAGCGCGCCCCGGACGTGGCGCTGCGTCTGCGCGACCGCACCTGCGCCCAGGTGTCCGAGAACCTGCGCGACGGCTCCTGCGACCTGGGGCTCACCTATGCCTTCGACTGGCAGCCCGAGGATTTCTCCATCGAAGAGGTGGGGCAGATTCGCACGACCCTTGTGGCCGCGCCGAGTATACCCCTCCCCGACTTCCAGTCCGCAGGGCAGCTAGCGGGCCTTCCCTTCATCATCGACGAGCCCGACAACGTGTTCCGCATCGCCCTCGAGCAAACCATGGACGCACGCGGCGTGACGCTCGCCGAGACGATGGAGCTCTGGAGTTCCCAGGCCATCAAACGCCTCATTTCCATGGGCATGGGCTTTTCCGTCTTCCCCCGCTTCGCCGTCGCCGACGAGCTGGCGCGCGGAACCTTCGTCGAGATTCCCGACCCCTTCGGAAAGCGCACCTTCCCCATCTACCTCGGCCATCGCAAGACCCACTGGCTCACCCCGGCCGCCCGCCTGTTCTGCGATCTCGTACGCGAGCGCTTGATGCCAGAGAAAACCCGATGATAAAGCGTGATAAAAGATGACAAAGGAAAGGCCGGCATCCCGAGCTGTACGGCTGACTCCGCCGTTCAACCCCCGCTTTCAGCCTACCGCTCTAACAGATTCTCCATGGAGCAGTGGAGGGCAAAGGCCAGGCGGTAGAGGGTCTCGGCGGCGGCGTGGTTGATGTTCTTCTGGCGCTGCTCGTACAGCTGAATGAAGCGGAGGCCGACGCCTGATGCCTCGGCCAGCTGCTTCTGCGACACTCTGCAGATCTTCCGCTGGCGATAGAGCCTGGTGGGCAGCTGCGCCGCAGCCAGGCGATGGTTGAGCGCCTCGACGAACTTCTCCTCGGGCGCCTCGTGCAGCGGATAGAACATGCCCGCAAGCTCTTCATAGGGAATGGCGTCAAACACCTGGCGGTAGGGGCGTCCCGTCTCCATCTGGTAGTACGCCAGGATCCAGCCTAGCCAGTAGTCCTCGCGCGGCACCACCTGCGCATGCTCGGGCGCAGGACGCTCGGTATCGAGGTACGGGGCCAACAGACGCAGCAGGTCGAGAGCCGATTTTCCCGACACGTGCGCCGGGTTGCGCCGCTCGAACTGCTCCGCCACGCCCGATGCCAGGAAGGCCTGGGCCAAATCATCCCCCGGCACCTTCCACTCGTTCACGCCGATGTCAAGCAGTGCTCCCAGCGTCTCCCGCGCGTCGTCGAGATACTCGAAATCGAACTTGATGACCTCGTACACGATGCGACCCATTACGCCCTCCTCATCAAGTCGAAAAGATACGTTCCCGCAAACCCCCGCCTCAATGGATTGGGCGGCAATGGCGCGGTATCGCTCTCGCGCCCGTGCATCGCGTGCCACGCGCAGGGGATTCCACCGTTCGCCCTCGGCAATTGCGCAGCCCGTACCTGACAGAGCCCCGAAGGCTTGCGGCGTTTTCAGGACCACCTGATACCCCAGGCCGCCCTGGAACAACGCGCGCTCCAATGTCTCAACGCTTATGGTGTTCGCCAGAAAATCCCGGGCAATGGAGAAGTACGAATCGTCGGACCACGCCGCAAAGCTCAATGACACGCATCCTTCCTTTGAATTCCCTGAAACCACGGGCCAGCGACCAGAGTCCGATCGCAACAGACAGCACAAGTCCCGCAGAGGTCATTCCGTCCACCACTGCCGCTTCGAAATCCGCGTTCGAGGAGATTTGGAAGAAGAGCGCTGCATCCCACAGCATCAACGGACACGTTGCAAAGAATCCCGCGAACGAGAGAAACAGAGCCGTCGCAGCTTTCTCAAGGGAGCCGGTTTCGGCGCCGCAAGCCTTGCGGCAGCGGGCATTGCGGGATGCTCGCCCAGCAGCACAACGACAACCTCGGAAGTGCCCGCCGACAACGGGAATAAAAGCGCGTCGGACAACGTCTCGAGCGCAAGCTGGCGAGAGGCGCCTGCCCCAATCACCGAGGCCGACATCGCCGAAACTGTCGATTGCGACGTCCTCGTTGTCGGGCTCGGCTACTCCGGCTGCGCCGCCTTCCGAGCGGCGGCAGAATCGGGCGCCAAGGTAATCGCCGTTGAAGCCCAAGCCGAATCTGACTTCGCCATTTTGGGCATGGGGCATTTCGGGCACATCAACTCCGAGTTCCTGAAAGAGCGCGGCGTGAATCCCGTCGATCCCATCGAGTTCCTCAACAACTGGCAGTTGCGCGCGGCTAACCGCTCTAACGCCTCTCTGTGTCGCAAGTTCACCAATACCTGCGGAGAGGCGTTCGATTGGTACATCGACTGTCTGGCCCCTGAAGAACGCTCGTCTATCGAGATCCAGTTCTTCCCAACCGACGCCGGCTATACCACGTTCAAGAATGGCCTTGGCACCTACATAGGAACGGCCTCGACTATGCCCCTGCAGGAAAAGATCATCGGCAACATGCTTCAAGTCGGGCTCGATGGCGGAGACGGCGAGGTAGTCTCCATGGGCTACAAGGGAGATGGCCTGAAGCTTTGCTATTGGGCCGGCGGACAGATTGATCCCTACCAGGCTACCATGGGCGGCGACTACTACTATCCTTGCGATTCCCCCATGGACCCCATCGGCTCGGCCGCTGCCCTTTGGGTCAATGCTGACGGCAAGCGCTACTCCAACGAGGGGTTCGGCTTCATGGAGTGGGCAGCTTATGCCGGGACCATGCAGCCGCAAGGCAAGATAGCCACCGTATTCGACAGCAACTACGAGGCCCTCATCAAGGCCCAGCCCGCCTGCCACATGGGCATCGACTACCCCAACGGCGGCATGGACGCTCTGCCCGACTTGCTTGCGGCAGCTGTTGCCGGCGGGCCCGAGGGCACAGGACCAGACTCCAATCCAGTCGTTTACGCTGCCAATGATTACGAGACCCTCGGTACCTATCTGGGCTACGAAGGAGAGACCCTAGACAACTTCGTTGCCTCCATCGAGCGGTACAACCAGCTATGCGAAATCGGGCTTGACGAGGATTTCGGTAAAGAGAAGCAGCTGATGATCGGCGTGACCCAGCCTCCCTATTATGCCTACGCCGGAGAGAAGACCATCGGGCATATGCTCTGCAACGGTTCCGGAATCGCTATTGACGAGAACGGACAGGTGCTCTCTCGCGCCGATTATCGCCCGATTCCCGGCCTGTTCGCGGCGGGCAACACCGCCGGCAGCCGCTTCGGCATCCAGTACACGACGGCTCTGTGCGGCGTGTCCATCTCCTTCGCCGTCACCCAAGGCAAGTTTACCGGCGAATACGTCGCTTCGCTGGTATAACCGCCAATCGCGCTTTTCCTGCCCGGCTCCACCTCCCTCCCATTGGAGCCGGGCATCCTCAAAACGAGAGGCTCGCAGGTGCGGGCCTCTCGTTTTTGCGCATAATCGCACAAAAGAACTGAGTGTTTTCCAAAGTGGCTGCGTTTTAAGCGCCGACCGCAAGCACCTTTTCAATGATGGCATTTACCGCCTGCGGGTTGTCGGTATTGGCATTGTGGGCGGCGCCTTCTATCCAATGGATCGGCTGCCCGGTGCGCTGCGACCACAGCTCGTTGTACTTGCGGATGAAACCCGTATTGTCGCGCTCGCCCACGATGAGGGTAAGCGGAGCCGCCGGCGCGGCGTAGTCGTCGCTGCGCACCACATCGGCGAGCATGGCGAAGCCGTGGGTGGAAAGGAGGCAGTACTCGTCCTTCGAGTAGTCGGCCATCATGGCGACCATGATCGCGCGGCCGGCCTCGGTAGCGGCATTGCCCTCGGAGCTCGCCTTCTGCAGCGTCTCCCACGGATAGAGCCGGAACATGCGCGTCACGAAGGGCAGGCAGGCCAGTTCCCAGCTCTTGTAGTAGCTGCGGCCGAGCGGCGCGGAATCCACCGAGACGATGCCGCGGGCGCGCCCGGGAAACAGCACATCGAACACCTGGGCCACGTAGCCGCCGAGCGACTGCCCCACGAGCAAGGGGTCCGTAGCGCCTTCGGCATCTAGGACATCGCCCAGCCAGCGGGCCATATCCTCGAGCGAGAAATCCAACGGGAACGGACGCGAGAGCCCGTGAGCCGGCGCATCCCAAACTAAGCAATTGGCGCAGCTTTCGAAGTGCTCGATCTGCCCTTCAAACAAGCGATGATCCGCCGTGAGCCCCGGCAGAAACACCAGCCACGGCCGCGCCACATCAGGCTCATCGCTCACCCAATAGACGATATTTCCCCGCCCCGTATCAAAACTCTTCTGCCGCATTGGCCCTCCTAAGCGATGGCCGCGATATCGAACGGCTCGATACTCTCAAGCTCTTCCTCGTGAAGCGCCAGAGAGTCCCAAATGTCCACTTTCGCCTGCATATTCATCCAATACTGGGGCGTCGTGCCGAAGAGCCTCGCGAGGCGAAGGCACATCTCAGGACTCAAGCCCCGTCGCTCTCTAACGATATCGTTTACCGTCTGCCGCGAAACTCCAAGGCGCTTCGCCAAACTTGCCACGGTAAGACCAAGCTCGGGCATATAGTCCTCCCGCAGGAACTCGCCGGGATGGATCGGCTCCCGAGAGACCATGATCATCTTGTCGTCCATGCCCGCTTCCTCGCTAGTGGTAGTCGCATATTTCGACATCGTAGACACCGTCCCTTTCAAAAACAAAGCAGATTCGCCACTGGTCGTTTATCGCAATGGCATGCTGGCCTTCACGATCGCCCTTGAGGGCGTGTAGTTTATTGCCCGGCGGCAATCGCAGATCCCCTAGGACCATCGCGTTATCGACATATTCAAGCTTTCGAAGCGACCTTCTCACGATGTCCGGCGGAAGTCGTTTCGAACGGCCCGTTTCGAATAGGCTCCGGGTGTCATCGTCGGCGAATGTCTTAATCATAAGCCACCTCCACCGATATTGTAATATGTCACGTTACCCATTACAATATTGAACAAAAAGAAAGGAGCCCCGAGAGGCTCCTTCTTGTCGCAGCTGCTTGCGCCAGGCGCGCTTGGCTTTCGCGCGGCTGTACTTGGCATCGCCATGGGCTCCGTGGCCACAGGCAAATCCGTTGTAGCGCGGCTTTTTCGCCAGCGCTGCCTCCTCGGCCGACTGGCGCCACACCACACCGCGCGCCTTCGCCGTCCTATCGGCCTTCGGCTGCACCGGCACCGAGCGCTTCCGCTTCTTCGACATATCCTCTCACCTCCTTCGCGCGTCGCACATTTGCAGAGGCATTTTAGCAAATGTGCAGGAAATATCAATATCTGATACCTTGTATTTCGAACTTTAGTTTGCTATATTGTACCAATGAGCCAGTGCAGCGGCGGCGGGCAGCTCATCGTCGTCAAAGCCCATCGGCAAGCTTGAGAAGCTTGGGCGCATCGGGCAACCTAACTTGCAAGATCCTCATCCCCTTGGAGACAAGGCATTGACTTATAACATTTTTGTTATACTATGGAGGAGGATCAAATGGGCAACTACGAAATCGTCTACTACAGCAAGCCAAATGGGAGGGAACCCCTACGAGAATTCCTCGAGAGCCTTTCGCCAAAACTGAGTTCCGAGGCGTTTAGCGACCTCGCTACTCTCCGAGAAATGGATCCTGAATTGCGCATGCCGCATTCGCGTCACATCCGAAAGGGACTTTTCGAGCTGAGAATCCAAGCCGACGGGGACAACGTGCGGGCGTTCTACTTCTTTTATCAGAGAGGGAGCATCGTGGTCACCCACGGTTTTCTCAAAAAGACACGGAAGACGCCCCTTCGGGAAATCGAACGGGCATTTCGATACAAGCACGATTGGGAAAAGAGGCACAACGCATGACAACCCTTGATGAGCACCTCGCGGAAATGATGCAGGACCCTGAATTTGCCCGGGAATGGGAGCGGCTTCAGCCGGAGCACGAGGTGCGACTCGCGATTCTGCGGGCCGAAAGCGAGCTCGGCATCACCCAGAGCGAACTCGCCGAGCGCTGCGGCATGAAGCAGAGCGCTCTCAGCCGTCTAGAAACGGGCAAGACGAGCCCTACCCTGAAAACGCTGCAGCAGTTGGCAGAAGGCATGGGAAAGAAGCTCGTCATCCAGTTCGTCTAACTGCGGGGAATCAAAAAAGCGGCCGCCCCGAAGGACGGCCGCTTCCATGACGAAGGGTTTCCGCTGTTGAATTAGAACTTGCGGAACTTGTCGGCCGGGGTGAAGCAGATGGGGCACTTCTCGAAGTCGTCGCCCTTGTGGATGTAACCGCAGATGGGGCACAGGTAGTAGGCCTCGTCGGTGGGGGCGTCGATGTTGTTGTAGGCGTCCATGTACAGCTCGGCGTGCACGGCCTCGGCGAGCTTGGCGCGGGTGAACACGAACTCGGCCTTCTTGTTGCCCTCCTCCTGAGCAACCTTGATGAAGCTCGGGTACATGTCGGAGGTCTCGTAGATCTCGCCCAGAGCGCCGGCGATGAGGTTCAGGTCGGTGGCAATGCCCTCGGCCTCGGGGGCAGCGGGGCGCTCGTAGCCCGGCTCGATCTCGGAGATCACGCCGGCCTCAAGGCCGATGTGGATCTGCTCGGCGGCGCTGGTGGCCTCGAACAGGCGGGCGATCTGGTCGAAGCCCTGCTCCTTGGCGGCGGCGGCGCAGGCGGCGTACTTGGCGGACGCGCCGGTCTCGCCACACACGGCGGCCTTCAGGTTTTCGAGGGTGGTGCCCACCTCGGTGATGGACTCGGGGACGACGTTGAAGTTGCTGGAGTTCTCGGCGGTAGGAATAACGTCACGCAGATTCATGGAATCTTCCTTTCTTAAGTATCGGCGACATCGTCTCAATGTCTGGGCCATTATAGTACGGCGCTCCCGCCCCGCGCATCGAGAAAACAGGATGTAACAATTTCCGAACTTTTCCCCATAGATTGGTTCATACTGTGTTCGATCACACAAGAGAAAGGAAGTTTCGTGGAACGCGAAGTGGCTTGGAAGAAGTACGACGAGGCAGCATCGGCCGAGGTTGAGGCGCTGGCTGCTGACTACATCAACTTCATCTCCGACAACAAGACCGAGCGCGAGTGTGCTGCGGCCGCCATTGCCGCGGCCGAGGACGCCGGCTACGATTCGCTGGCCGATTGCATCACCACCGGCACGCCCGTGGGTCCTGGCAGCAAGCTGTGGGCCTGTGCCCAGGGCAAGGCGGTCATCCTCGTGCACGTGGGGGCCGCGCCGATCTCCGAGGGCATGAACATCTTGGGAGCGCACATCGACTCGCCGCGCCTCGACATCAAGCAGAACCCACTGTACGAGGCCAACGACTTCGCGCTTTTGGACACTCACTATTACGGAGGCATCAAGAACTACCAGTGGACGGCGCTGCCCTTGGCGCTGCACGGCGTGGTGGCGACCACCGACGGCGAGGTGATAGAGGTGAACATCGGCGACGACCCGGCCGACCCGGTGTTCTGCGTGACCGACCTGCTGCCGCATTTGGGCTCCCAGCAGATGGACAAGAAGGGCGCAAAGGTCGTGGAAGGCGAGGACTTGGACGTGCTCGTGGGCAACCGCCCGCTCTTGAGCACCGCCGATTCCTCTGACTCCGCCGATGCGACCGAAGCCCCCAAGGATCCTGTGAAGGCTCGGGTGCTGGCCATTCTGGCCGACAAGTACGGCATCGCCGAGGAGGACTTCCTCTCCGCCGAGCTGGAAGCGGTGCCGGCCGGCCGCGCCCGCGACCTCGGGTTCGACCGCTCCATGGTCATCGGCTACGGCCAGGATGATCGCGTCTGCGCCTACACCTCGCTCGTGGCCCAACTGGCCTTGGGCGACGACGTGCCCGCCCGCACCGCCGTCTGCGTGCTCGTGGACAAAGAGGAGATCGGCAGCGTGGGCGCCTCGGGCATGGCCTCGATGTTCTTCGAGAACACCATCGCCGAGATCATGGCGCTTGCCGGCGAGAGCAGCCCACTTCGCCTGCGCCGCGCCCTCACCCGCTCGCGCATGCTGTCCTCGGACGTGTCCGCCGGCTTCGACCCGGCCTACGCAAGCGTCTTCGAGGCGAAGAACTCCGCCTACCTGGGGCGCGGCCTCGTGTTCAACAAGTACACCGGCTCCCGTGGCAAGAGCGGATCGAACGACGCCTCGGCCGAGTACGTCGCGCTGGTGCGCCGCATCATGGACGACGCGGGCGTAAGTTTCCAAACCGCGGAGCTGGGACGGGTGGATGCCGGCGGCGGCGGAACCATCGCCTACATCCCCGCGAAATACGGCATGGACGTCATCGACTCCGGCGTGCCCGTGCTTTCGATGCACTCCCCCTGGGAAGTCACCAGCAAAGCCGACATCTACGAAGCCCGCCGCGGCTACGAAGCCTTCCTGCGCGCGGAGGGCTAGCGGGGAAGCCGGATCCCCCGCGACAATCGGCGGCCATTTGCAGAGCGGTTTTTTCGAGTTGTTAGAGTTCGGGACGAGCGCTCGAAAGAATCGGCTGCAGAGGATCGTACAGCGACCTGGGATTTCGCCGTCGCTTTCCCTGGATCAAGCGGCAAGGGGTCCTTTCCTGCCTCCCATAACTCTAACAAGTCGAAATTCTTGCATAAAAAGGGGCGGCTCCTTATCCCGGAGCCGCCCCTTGGCTTGTAGATCGTTGCCTAGTTGGCGGTGATGACCGTGCCCGTCTCGCCGCGCAGGCCGGCGGCCGCGCACTCGAGCGAGGTGATGAGGGCGCGGCCCTCGGGGTAGGCCTCGACGTACTCGATGCAGGCCTCCACCTTCGGGAGCATGGAGCCGGGGGCGAACTGGCCCTCGGCGATGTACTCCTCGGCCTGGGCCACGTCCATCTCGTCGATGGTCTGCTGCTCGGGCGTGTTGAAGTTGACGCACACCTTCTCCACGGCGGTGAGGATCACGAGCATGTCGGCGCCGAGCTCGGCGGCCATGAGGGCGCTGGAGCGGTCCTTGTCGA
>OLNW01002096.1_pt1 | contig 18007 bp, 16 predicted proteins | sample 1672121 | NCBI WGS metagenome assembly OLNW01 (sample SAMEA3136648, study PRJEB25190) | human gut metagenome
TTGTTTTTTACTATTTTTTGCATAAAAAACTTCTCCCTTCTTTAGTTTATTTTTTGCTTTTGTTTTAATTATTCCCATTTTTGTATAAGAGTATCCCTTAAATTCTCAAACTATATACAGGTATTAAATTTTCAAAGTTCTGTTCCTACTTTTATAACAAAAATAGTTATAATTTAACTATATTATATAGATAAAAAATTTCATAGTCAACACATTTTTTCAAAATTTTGTTGTATTTTTTGTAAGTTGTGTTAAAATATTAGTATAAAAAAATGAAGGAGAGATAAACTTATGAAAAAGAAAATTTTTATTACAACATTGTTGTTGCTTATCTTGTTAGTAAATGTTTCTTTCGCATCATATAGCACAGTTACAATGACTGTTATTGAAGAACCTATTTGTACTATACAATTAAGTGATAACTCAAAATTCGAGAAAAAATTAATTTCTAAGAATTTACAAAACAAAGAAGTAACTTTACAATTACAAGTTACAAATGAAGAAAAATCTAACAAACCAACTGGTGAAATCATGTTAGTTTTAGATAATTCTGATAGTATGAAATTAGAAACTTCTACTGGAACTGTAAGAAAAGATTTAGTTTTTGAATCTGCCAAAACTTTAGTTTCTAATTTATTAAAAGATAATGAAAACTTAAAAATAGGTGTTGTTAGTTTCTCAACAAATACTGATGTTTCTAAAGAAGGAACAAATGAAGATGCAGAAGTTGTTAGCAAACTTTCTAATGACTCTAATGCTTTATTAAATAGTATTTCTAGTATAGAAGCAACTGGACCTAGAACAGACTTAGAAGCTGGATTAGAAATTGCTAGTGGAGAATTTACAAAAACTGCTAATAACAAATACATGATTGTTTTAACAGATGGTGTTCCAAACGTAGCACTAAATTATAACAAAGTATATTATTCAGATGATGTTATAACAAAAACTAAAACAAAACTAGAAGCTTTAAAAACAGCTAATGTTGATGTAATTACAATGTTAACAGGTATTGATAACCCTGAACAAGTTCCTGCTGGAGTAACAAAATCTTATAACCAAATTATTACAGAAATTTTTGGAACTCAAGAAAATCCAACAGTTGGAACATTCTATTATGTAACAGATGATAAAGTTGAATCAACAATAAAAAATGATATTTACAATTCTTTAGTACCTGAAGAAAAAACTTTAAAAGATATTAAAGTGGTTGATTACTTTCCTAAAGAAATAATTGATAATTTTGATTTTTCTTATGTAAGTAATGCAAATATTGGTGAAATATCTACTACAGTTGATAAAACAAATAATTCAATAACTTGGAATATACCAAGCTTAGCTAGTGGTCAAACAGCTACTGTTCAATACAAATTAAAATTGAAAGAAAATTTTGATAGTAATATTGTTAATAAAATATTAAATACAAATGAGAAAGTTGATGTTACTTATACTGATTTAGACAATAAATCTCAAGCTAAAACATCTGATGTTTCTCCTAAGTTAAAACTTACAGAACCACCAGCAACATTACCAAAAGCTGGAACAACAACTTTTGTTGCAATAGCAATTTTAGCAACTGGATTACTTGTATTTTCAATTACAAAATTAACAATTTTGAATAATAAAATGAAATAAAATATATATATATTGTTTAATGGAATCTTTAATACATAAAGATTCCATTTTCTATACATAATAGTCTATTATATTTTGCCACTCTGTCTGTTCTGCATGGTGCTCCCGTTTTTATTTGCCCTGCATTTACTCCTACTGCTATATCTGCAATTGTTGTATCTTCTGTTTCACCAGATCTATGTGAAATTATTGTATTATATCCATTTTCTTTTGCTAGTTCTATTGTGTCTAATGTTTCTGTTAGTGTTCCTATTTGATTTGGTTTTATTAATATACTATTTGCTACATTTTTTTCTATTCCCCTTCCGTAATCGTGATTTGTTTGTTACAAATAAATCATCTCCTACTAGTTGAATAGCATCTCCTAATTTTTCAGTTAAAATCTTCCAACTATCCCAATCTTCCTCAGCTAGTCCATCTTCTATTGAACAAATTGGATATTTTTCACATAGATTTACTAAATATTCAATCATTTCTTCTTTTGTTTTCATTTGTTTTGTTTTCCAAAAATAATAGCCATTCTTTCCTATTTTCTTTGCTTCTTCATACATTTCTGTACTTGCTATGTCTAGAGCTAATTTTATTTCCTTGCCTGGTTCATATCCTGCTTGTTTTATTGCCTCTACTATTACATCTAATGCTTGTTCTTCATTTTCTAGATTTGGTGCAAATCCACCTTCATCACCAACACCTACACTATATCCTTTTTGTTTTAGTACTTTTCTTAGCGTATGATATATTTCTGCACCTCTTTTTAGCCTTTCAGCAAAAGTAATTTCTCCAACTGGCATTATCATAAATTCTTGTATACTTATATTATTATCTGAATGTTTTCCACCATTTAAAATATTCATCATAGGTGTTGGTAATGTTTTTGCATTTATTCCACCTATATATTTATATAATTCTATTCCTAATAATTTTGCTGCTGCTTTAGCTACTGCAAGTGATACTCCTAATATTGCATTTGCTCCTAGATTTGACTTATTTGGAGTATCATCTAATTTTATCATTTCTTCATCTATTTGCCTTTGTGAATATACATCCATTCCAATTATTTTTTTAGCTATTTTTTTATTTACATTTTCTACAGCTTTTTGTACACCTTTTCCCATATATCTGGTTTTGTCACCATCTCGTAATTCTACTGCTTCAAAACTACCTGTTGATGCTCCAGATGGTACAGCTGCTTTTGCTTTTATTCCATTTTCTAATTCCACTTCTACTTGTACTGTTGGATTTCCTCTAGAATCCAATATTTCTATTGCTTTTACATTTGCTATTTTTCCGCACTTACTTTTCACTAAAATCACTTCTTTCTTTTATATTTAGACATTTCTTCCATAACATGTCTATAACTAATTTTAACTGATTTTAGTGTGTGCATTTTTTCCAATATTATACTTTTATTTATATCTATTTTTATGCTTGTATTTTAAGATACTTTTTTGTTTCTTAGTTCTGTTGCATATTTTAAGCTTATTTCGTTTATTTCTCCTGATGATATTCTAGCAATTTCTTTTATTACTTCATCTTCTTGTAATAGTTTTATTTTTGTTTTTGTTCTTTCATCATTTACATCTTTACTTATGAAATAATTATAGTCTGCTTTTGCTGCTATATTAGGTAAATGAGATATACACATTACTTGATGTTTTTCTGATATTGCTTTTAATTTGTTTGCTACTGCATTTGCAGCTTTTCCACTAATTCCTGTATCTATTTCATCAAATACTAATACTTCTGTTTTATCTGAGTCTGCCAATACTTTTTTTATTGCAAGCATTGTTCTTGACATTTCTCCTCCTGATGCTATTTTAGATAGTTCTTTTTCATTTTCTCCTATATTTGTTGATATATAAAATACTACATTGTCTTTTCCTGTTTTTAAGTATTCTTCACAACTTTCTACATGTATATTTATTTTCGCATTTTTCATTTCTAAATCTTCTAATTCTTTGTTTATTTCGTTACTTAGTTTTTCTGCTTTTTCTTTTCTTAGTAAATGTATTGTTTTTGCAATTAAATCCATTTTGTTTTCTGTTTCTTTTTGTTCTTGTTTTAATTTATTGTTGTATTCTTCTAGATTCTCTATATGTTCTATTTCTTGAGCAATTTCTTCTTTATAATTTAAGATTTCTTGTATAGTATTTCCATATTTTCTTTTTAGTGAATGTATTAAATCTAATCTTTCTTCTATGTAGTTGCTTTCTTCTTCATCAAAATATATATCTTGGCTATATCCACTTATATCTCTTGATAGTTCTTGTAATTCATAATATATGTTTTTCAAGTTTGATGATACTTTTTCATATTTTTCATCTATTGTTTCTATTTTCTCTAATGCTCTTATTGCCATGCTTATGCTGTCTATTCCATTTTCTGAAATTAGACCATCTGCTTCTTTTAAATTTTCTGAGATTTTTTCACTATTTACTACTATTTTTCTTTTTTCTTCTAATTCTTCATCTTCATTAGGTTTTAGATTAGCTTCTTCTATTTCTTTTAGTTGATATTTTAATAAGTCTAATTTTCTTTGCTTTTCTTTTTCATCACCATAGTTTTCTTTTAGCTCTTTTTTTATTTGATTATATTTATCATAATGTTTTTCATATATCTCTTTTTCTTTTCTTATTTTTTCACCTATATACCCATCTAAATATTCTAAGTGTAGTTTTTCATCTAATAAGTTTTGATTATCATTTTGGCCATGTATTTCTATAAATTTTGACATAAATTCTTTTAGCTCTGCCACAGTTACCATTCTGCCATTTATTTTACACATATTTTTTCCTTTTAAACTTATTTCTCTTGAAATTATAATGTTTCCATCTATTGCGTTTTCATTATCTGGTTCATACATGCATAACTCTACAAAGGAGTTTGTTTCTCCTTTTCTTATCATTTCTTTTGAAAATCTTCCTCCTGAAATTATTTGAAGTGAATCTATTATTAATGTTTTTCCAGCTCCTGTTTCACCTGTTAATACATTTAATCCATTGTTTAAATCTATACTTAAATCTTCGATTATTCCTATATTTTTTATATGTAGAGTTCCTATCATTTTTATTCCTCCGTTCAAATTTATACTAAAAAAATGTTCGCCTTTATTGTATCTTCATTTTTTAAAAATGTCAATACTTTTTACGAACATTTTTTCTTTTTATTTTTTGACTTGTTTTATATCTATAAAGAAATTTTTACATATAATCTTTTCATTTCATTACTCGGTTTATTACAAAAATTAAGAAATTCTAATTTGATTTTATGGCGCCCTTCCACTAAAGTGAACTCTTTCCATAAAATTTCATAAGAATTTCTAAATTTTTTTCATGCACATTCGTAATTTCATTCAAAGATTATATGTAAAAATTTCAAATTAACTAAAGTTTAAATAAATTCCTCCCAAACTATATTAGCCAAATCTAATCCTCTGTTAGTCAACCTAATCACATCACCATCAATCTGAACCAGACCATCATTAACCAATTTTTCCAATGAATCTCTATACTTAAAAATAGGGTTTTCCACATATTTTTCCTTAAACTTTGATATACTCACACCATCAATTTTTCTTAAACCAAGAAGCATAAACTCATTTTTTCTATCTTCCAAATTCTGTCTTTCATTAACAATATATTTGTATTCAAAATCCGCTTCTAACTCTGCCATATTACTTATATATTCTTCTAAATTTGACACATTACAATAGCGAACATTATTTAAATATGAATGTGCTGCAGCTCCAATGCCAATATACTGTTTCTGTTCCCAACAATTTGAATTATGTTTTGATTCTCTTTTGGGTTTAGCATAATTTGAAATCTCATAATGCTTATATCCCGCCAATTCTAGCTTAGATTTAGTATACCAGTACATCTCTCTTTCAAGCTCTTCTTCTGGAAGTTGCAATTCTCCTGTTTCTATTTGTTTATAAAGTTTTGTTCCTTCTTCCACTATTAAAGAATATATGCTTATGTGCTCTGGTTGTAGTTCTATCACATTTTCTATGCTTTCTTTTAAATCTTCTATTGATTGATTAGGAAGTCCTAACATCAAGTCTACATTTATGTTTTCAAATCCAACATTTCTTGCTAAGTTATATGTTTGTAGAAAATCTTGATATTTGTGGATTCTTCCTATTTGTTCTAATAATCTATCATTAGCTGATTGTAAACCTATGCTTAAACGATTTATCCCAGCTTTTTTATAATCTAACAATTTTTCTTTTGTTACAGTCCCTGGATTTACTTCTATAGTTATTTCCATATTTTCAAATTTTGTTGCCTTTAACTTACTCTTTAGATTTTCTAAAATCTCTACAATGTATTTGCTTTCTATATATGAAGGAGTTCCTCCACCTATGTATATTGTTGTTACATTATAATTTTGTAAGTCGTATGATTTTATTTCATTTTTTAATGCTTCTACATATTCTTTTTGCTTTTCTTTCATGTTTGGATATGATACAAAATCACAATAGTAACATTTTTTAGCACAAAATGGTATGTGTATATAAATTCCTAATTCTTGTTTCTTATTCATTTGCTATCTCCATTATTTTTTTTAGTCTATAATTTACTCCTGATTTTCCTACTGGCTTTTTTAGTAACTTTCCTAGTTCTCCTAATGCCATATTTGGATTTTCAATTCTTAATTTTGCTATTTCTTTTAGGTTATCATCTAGTTTGTTAAATTTACCATTTTGTTTAAGTTTTTCAATTGCAGCAATTTGTTCTATTGAAGCATTTATGGTCTTGTTTAAATTTGCTGTTTCACAATTTACAAGTCTGTTTACCTTGCTTCTCATTTCTTTTTGAATTCGTATATCTTCAAATTTCATAACTGCCTTATTGGCTCCTAGTAATGCTAAAAATCTTGATATTTCTTCTCCTTCTTTTATATATAAAGAGTATTTGTTTTCTGTTATCATTTTTTTGGCGTTAATTCCTAGTCTTGCAAGCAAATTACAAATTTCTTCTAAAGTTTCTTTATTTGTAAATACTATTTCCAAATGATATTTATTTTCTGGATTATTTACTGACCCAGAGCCCATAAAAGTTCCTTTTATAATAGCTTTTAAATATTCTTCATTTTTAATCACCGGTAAAATTTCTTTTAAGTCGACTTGCTTTTCTTTATAGTTAATTACTTTTTCTAGATTTTTCATGTTTGTTGTTATTGTAAATATTTTACCTGTTACATCTATTTTATGGTCAATTTGTAAATTAGATAATAACTTTGAAAATCTATTTATATTATAATCGCTTTCTGTTGAAAATTTTAATTTGTTTTTTTCTATGTCTATATTTCCTGAAACTAAATATCCAATTAGTTCATATTTAACATATTCCTTGTTTGATAAATTACTATTTTTATTTAGTTCTTGCTTTATTTCTGATGAAAAAGACATTTTTTGCTCCTTTCAATAAGTTTTAGTTTAGTCGTGCAATAATAACTCTATCATTATCAAATAGATCTTTTTTGCAGCTTGTATCAACATATTTTCCTTCGTTTTTTAATAATTCTAATACATCATCTTTTTGGTCATATCCTATTTCAAAACATATATAACCATTAAATTTTAAGTATTCATCTGCTTTGCTAATTATTTTTCTGTAAAAATCTAGTCCATCATATCCGCCATCTAAAGCTATTTGTGGCTCTTTTTGCACTTCTTTTTCTAATGATTTTATTATTTCTTTTTTTATGTATGGTGGATTTGATACTATTATGTCATATTTTTCTTTTGGTAATTGTTTAAATAAGTCTGATTCTACAAATGTTATTTGGTTTTCTACATTATTGTTTTTTGCATTTAGTTTTGCAACGTTAATTGCTTTGTTGCTTATATCTACCGCAGTTATTTGGCTATCTTCTATGTATTTCGCAAGTGCTACTGCTATTGCTCCGCTTCCTGTGCATAAGTCTAATATTTTTTTGGCATTTATTTTTTTGGCTATTTTTATTACTTCTTCTACTAGTACTTCTGTGTCTGGTCTTGGTATTAATACATCTTCATTTACATAGAATGTCATTTTCATAAATTCTTGAGAGTGTGTAATATGTTGAAGTGGTATTCCTTTTGATAGTTTTTTTATGCCTTTAAAAAAGTTTACTTCTTGTCTTAATGTTAATTGTTCATTATCATATACAATTAAGTATTGTCTTGGTTTATTTAATATGTATTGTAATAATAATCTTGCTTTTAAACTTGGTTCTTGTATATTGTTAACTTTTAGTTCTATAATACCTTTTCTTAATGTTTCTTTTATTGTCATATTTCCACCTTCTTTTTTATAAAAAAATGTGCCATACAGGTCATTACCTTAGGTGGCACATTTTTATTACATGATATTTTCTATTCTTTTTAATATATCCTTTGTCAATTCTATTGGCTTTTCCGTACTATTTCCTTTAATACTAAGAATTCTTAGTTTTTCATTGTGGTCATTATGTATTTCAGTTTTTACATCTTTAATCTGAACTACTTCTAATTGACCATTTTCTCCAATTTTTCTTATTTGTATTTCCCAATAATCTTGAGGTTTTACGTTTTTATAAATTGCAAATGGATCTATTTCTAGGATCTTTAACATGTAATTTTCTAGTTCTGGTAAACTTTTTTTGACTGAATCTGATACATCAGCTTCAGTTGTTAACCCACGTACAAGCAAATCTGTTCGTACTCTTTTAAATACTTCCTTAGACATTTTTGTCTTCCTCCTTTGTGTAGTATGCGGAGATTATATCACTTTATGTTACTTCTGTCAATTTTCAAAGAATTTTCCAAAATCTGCTTCATTTATTTTTTCTTTTTCCAATAGTGCTGTCGCAATTAGGTCTAATTTATCTCTATGCTCTTGTAATAGGCTTATTGCCCTGTTGTAAGCAGTATCTATTAAAGTTTTTACTTCTTCACCTATTCTGTCACCAATATTTTCTCCAAACATTTGAATTTCATATGGTTCTTTTCCTTGGAAGTCTATTGGGCCTAATTTATCACTCATTCCGTATTTTGTTACCATATCTCTTGCAATTTTTGTTGCAACTTCTATATCGTTACTTGCCCCTGTTGATATATCATTTAGAACTAATTTTTCTGCTGCTCTACCACCTAATAATGCAATTAGTTTTTCTTCCATTTCTGTTTTTGAAATATAGTATTTATCTTCATCTGATTTATACATTGTATATCCGCCAGCAACGCCTCTTGGAACTATTGATATTTCTTTTACATTTGATTGTGTTGGTAAGTATCTGCTAACTACTGCATGTCCAGCTTCATGGTAAGCTGTTAATTTCTTGTCTTTAGCTGAATATACTCTTTCTCTTTTTTCTAATCCTACTGTTACTTTTTTTACAGCTTCTTCTACATCACTATTTTCAATATCTTCATGTTTATTTTTAGTTGCTACTATAGCTGCTTCATTTAATATATTTTCTAGTTCTGCTCCTGTAAATCCAGCTGTATCTTCTGCTATACTTGCTAAGTTTACACTATCTGCTAGTTTTTTGTCTTTTGCATGTATTCTTAATATTTCTAGTCTTCCTTTTAAATCTGGAGCTGGTATTGTTATTTGTCTATCAAATCTTCCTGGTCTTAATAATGCTTTATCTAACATTTCTGGTCTGTTTGTTGCAGCTAGTACAATTATTGTTTCTTCTGAACTAAATCCATCCATTTCTACTAATAATTGGTTTAGTGTTTGGTTATTTTCAGATTCTGCACCACTGTTTGATGTTCTTCTTGAACCTATTGCATCTATTTCATCTATAAACACTATACATGGAGCCAATTTTCTTGCTTTTTCAAATAGCTTTCTTACTCTTGATGCTCCAAGTCCTGCAAACATTTCAATAAATTCTGACCCACTCATTGATATAAATGGTACATCTGCTTCACCAGCTATTGCTTTTGCTATAAGAGTTTTTCCTGTTCCTGGTTTTCCATATAGTAAAACTCCTTTTGGTATTCTTGCTCCCATTCTTGTGAATTTTTCAGGTTTTTTTAGAAATTCTACTATTTCTTTCATTTCTGCTTTTTCTTCATCTAAACCTGCTACATCATCAAATTTTATTTTTGTTTTTCTTTCAGTATCATCATATACTTTTCCTTTTTCACCTAAACCTTGCATTTTAAATATCATAATAAATAGTGCAAGCATTATTGCTGTAGGTAAAAAGCTTATTATTATACTTGGTATTTGTGCCATTATGCTTCTTGGTTTTTGTATTAATTCTATTTCATTTCCTTCTGCTACTTTAGTTTGCACTAATCCAATAAAATTTTCTACATTTGGAACTATTGCTGTTTTTTCTTCTTCAACATTTTTTTGTTTTACTTTTATTGTTGTACTTCCTGTTCTCATTTCTACTTTTTCAATGTTACCATATGCTAATTCTTTTATTAGGTCTGTATATGCTAATGTTTTTTCATCTTTTTCTTGTTTATTGCTATTTAAATAAAATGCTGCTCCTATAAGTCCAATAAGTACCACAATTAATATGGCTATTACTATTAAAAGTTTTTTATCTTTTTTTTCGTTGTTTTTATTGTTATCTTTCTTACTCATTGCTCCTCCTCTATTTTAAGCACATCCTTCTCCTTCAGGTTCGTTATTTCCCTTTTCTTCCTTTTTATTTTCTTTTTTCTTTTTTTCTTCTTCTTTATCTTTTTTCTTTCGGTCTTCTTTTTCTTGTTGTTCTTGTTCTTCTCTTTCTTTCTCTTGTAATTCTTTTTTTATAATTTTTTCCGCTTCTGCAATTTTCATTAATTCAAATTGTTTTTTTATAAATTCTGTTTTTAATATCAATATTGCTGCTACTAAGTATATTGCTGCTACTGCAACATACATTACTTGAAAGTATTCCATTGTAAATGGCATAAAGATATTTACAGCTATATATAGCATATTTAATATTGTTGATAAAGTTAATGCATATACTGACATATTAAATATTGCAACATATCTCATTTTTATTCTTGCCAACCATGTTGTTATATATCCAAAAATACTTAAAAGTACTGTATTTGATATTGTTGTTAATAAGTACATTATAAATGCATATATAAATATTGTTATTCCTAAACTTACATATAATGAAATTATTTGGCTACTATTTGCATAATTTATTACATCTTGTTTTGTAAAATTTGTTATTCCCATATTCTCTAAACTATCTTTATAGTTGTATGATATTGTTCCTGATACATTTGGTGTTTTTATCATTACTTTATCTTTTAAAATTATAATTCCTTCGCCCTGTTTTGTAATTTCATTTAAATAGGTGTTTATTTCTTGTTCATTTTCTGTTTTAGTGTCTATTATTACTTTTCCTGCTATAGAATCTTCTTCTGAAATTTCTATTTTTTCTGTAGTTTCTACATCTAATTTTCCATCTTGATAAGTAAATTCAGGAAATTCATTTTGTAAATAGTTAACACCATTTTTTACTACTGTTGTTGTTTTATATATCATTCCTAATGAAAGTACAATTGCAAGTATTGCTACAATTTTAGACATGTAACTCATTGCTCTTCCTAAGCCTGTTGCTGCCATTTCTGGATAGTTTTCTATTTTTGTAATTGAATACCAAAGGCTTTTCCAAAAGCTTATTTTCTTTGTTTCTTCTTTTTTATTTTCGATATCTATTTTTGTATTTTCACTATTGTTTTCTTCTTTCATTATCTGTACTCCCTTCTTACACTAGAGTCTACAAATTTTGGATTTATATTAAATATTACTTTATCTCCTATTTTTATGTCTTTGTTTGTAATATCACATGTTACATGATATGTTCCAACTCTTCCTAGGATTTGGCAATTTTGTTCATTTATTTTGGCATATAATGCTTGTTCTTTGAAAAAGTCTTTTACATCTCTTACTATATATCTTAGCTTGTCCACTTCTCTAAACATGTCTCTGCCATTTACAATGTTTACACCTTCCATATATCCACATGGGACTATTGCAACTTTTGTGTTTCCTTTTGTTTCATATGTATTTGAATATCCAATATTAAACTTTTCTGGAAGTTCTTTTATTTCTGTAACTTTTGATTCCAAATACGCTATTTTCTTTAATCCCATATTGTTTGCAAATGATAGTCTTCCTAAAAATGCTGAACCAACTCTTACCGCATTTAAGTGCATGTTAGGATATTTTACAAATGCTGATGAATTGCATACATGTAACATTCCTGTTTCTATTTGATTCATTTTTAGTACTTCTATTACATTTATAAATCTTTCAAATTGTAATTTTGTATATTTTTCATCATAAAAGCTAAGTGAAAAATGTGTAAATGTTCCTTCTATTTTTATGTTTTTTATTTGTTTTAGTGTTTCTACCATTTCATCTCTATTGCTGTACACAAAACCATATCTTCCAAATCCTGTATCTATTTTTAAATGTACTCTTACTTGCTTATTTTCTTCTTTAGCTATTTTTTCTGCCACTTCTATATCTTCTTTTGACCCTATTGTTATTATTATATTGTTTTTTACTAATGTTCTTAGGTCTTCCTCAATAGCTGTTGAAGATAACATAAGTATTTCTTCCTTAATTCCTGCTTTTCTTAGTTTTATTGCTTCTTCTAAAGTTGATACAGCAAAAAAATCTATTCCATTATCTATTAAAAATTTTGTGTATTCTATAATTCCTAATCCATAGGCATTACCTTTTACTACTGCAATTATTTTTACATTGTTACCTTTATCATCTTTTCCACTTTTTTTAGTGTACTCTTTTATTTTATCTATATTGTGTCTTAAGTCTTCTTTTTTTATTACTAATGTACTCATTTTAGGTTCTCCCTTATTTTGCTAGTTTTCTTTTTATTTGTCTTAATGTTCTAAATGCTTTTTCTGAAAAACGATACATTTTGTATGTTAATGGTTTATATGGTATATATATTTCCCCTATAAATTCTGTAAATGTTGCTCCAAATCCTTGTTTAAATCTGTATAATCCGTATTGTGGATGTGTTTCATCAACTACTCCTGATACTCCTCTAAAGTCATATACATCATCATGTCTTGCTATTGCCATTTTTATCATTTCCCATTGTAATAGATAGTTTGGCATTAAGTTTCTATGTTTGTTGCTACTTGCTCCATATAAATACCATGTTTTGTTCCCATAAAATATTGGTATTACTCCTGAGATTGGTTCTCCTTCGTAATATGCCATAAGTAGTTTCATATGGTTTGGTGCCATTTCATCATACATTTTTTCAAAGTATTCCAATGGTCTTGTTATAAATCCATCTCTTTTTCCTGTTTCTATCATTATTTTGTGGAAGTCTTTTAAGTCTTCTCTTGTTCCTTCTCTTACTTCAACACCTTTTCTTCCAGCTAAACGTATATTATATCTCCATTTTTGCTTAAATCCTGCCATTATTTCTTCTTCTGTTTTGTCTTTTATGTCTAGTCTAAATACATATCTTGGTTGTATTTCATCCTTAAAATCTTTTGCATCATCTTTTATTTTGTATCCTAGGTTTGTTACAACATCTCTAAATGTTTGATCTGAGCTTAGTATGTCTGGTTCTATTCTTAATACTATTGCTTTGTATTTTCTTGCTAGTTCTTTTGCTCCATCTGTTAGTTGTTTCATTACAGATATGTCATGTATGTCACATACTGGTCCTCTTGATGAGTACATAATGTTTCCGAATATTGGCATTTTTCTAATCCATACACATAGTGAGCCTGTTATGTTTCCTTCTTCATCTTCTGCTAGTATTACTTCTGGTTTCCAGTTTGGCTTTTTTATTTCTGCCCATTCTAGTGATTGTTGGAAATTACATCTCTCGTGGTTTTCTAAAAATTCTTTATATTTTATTTTTGATTCTTCATCTGTTACAAATCTCATGTTTTTTTGTCCTCCTAATATTATTTACAATCTAAACGTATTTTACACTAATTTGTGAAATTTTACAAGTAAAATATTTATTTAGCCTTAGCCAATTTTTAAAAATTTGTTTTATACTAAAAATAAGCCAGCTTTACTGACTTATTAAATTAACTAGTTTTATTTAAGCATATAGATTATATCAAAAATCAAAATCTAAATATGCATATTTTTTAGTTTTAAAATTCAAATAATCATTTATTTTTTCTTTGGACAAACCTGAAATTTCATTTATTCTTTTATAAGAATTATCATATTTTACTAATGGAACTATATATCTTCTTTTAGTAGTTATACTAACGCAATATTTATCCAAAACAGGAGAATCACTTTCTGATATTTTAGTTTAAAAAGTAGTCTCAAAAATTTCAGCTGGTTTCATATCTCCACAATCGCAAATAGATTGAAACACCATTTTATGAGCAACTACAATTATTGTATCATATTTTTCTTTATATTTATCAATAACAGACATACCTCTGTTTCTCAAGTGTTCTTTTGTCTCCCATTTTCTTTTTTCATTAGTTGGATAAATCCCATTATTTTTTATATAATCATTATAATATTCTTTCATTTCTTCACTGTTTTTGTACTGGTATGTAAGGTCTGGTTGCCATTCTCTAATATCTGGTTCAACTACAATGTCAATTCCTGTTTCTTTTGATATTATACTAGCTGTTTGCAATGCTCTTGTATATGGTGATGTTACAATAATTTGTGCATTTTTTAGTCTAGCATCTTTTGATGTCTTTATAACATCTTTTATATTTTCTTCTTTTAATGGTGCAAAATCATGACCTTGTCCTATAAATCCATGTGTATCTCCATATGTATAATCTGGTTTACCATGTCTAATTAAATAAAATGTTGACATATTCATTCCTCCAATTTATATATAATCATTTATGTTTTTCAATATTTTATTATATTTAATCTTTTTTATCAACATTATATAAAAATGAAGATATAACTTTAAGTTAAATCTTCATCATTAGTTATTGTCATATTTTTAAATATTTTTTAGATACATTTTTTATTTTCTCAACATATTTATGTGGCATCCCTCTTTGTAAAAAAAATGCTTCATCATATTTTCCATCTAATAAATCAAAAACACAGTACTGTATTTTTAAGTCAAAATACAAGGATATCGCAATTCTATGAGCTCCATCAATAGGTATTCCCGTTATGCTAATCGGAATTATAGTTTTATCTAACTTTCTACAGAATTTGACGTTTTCTATAAGAGAATTAAACTTTATTGTAAAATCATTTGCATTGTTTTTTCTTCCATCAGGCTCATGAAAATTATTAAATGCCTTTATATGTGATAAATATATTTCTGTAGCTTCTTTTAAATTGAAATTTTCAATATATGATTTAACATAGTAGTATTTTACAAATATATCAAATCTATAATTAGATAATAAATTAATAGGGCTAGTTCTATAAATATTAATCTTATCTCTATGTGGTATAAGATTAAAAATATATTCATTATCAAGTAATTTTTCAACTTGATTTAACGAAACTGTTTGTATTTTTTTACTATCAATAATTGGAGATTCATTTAAAGAAGAAATAATTTTATTTTTCTTATTATAAAATCTTCCAAATTCTATTTCTCCCATTCCATCGACTATTTTTTTCATACTTCATTACCTTTACGCATAATTTTATCATATAAAAATTAAATTTTCAACATTTTTGTAATTTTTTTACAATTTAGCTTGTGTCAATTTTAGAAAAATAATTTACGAATATTTTTTATTATGATAAAATATGTTTGGTGATATTATGGAATTAAAAATTTTAGGAACTGGTTCAATATATTCAAAAAGAAATTGTTCAAGTGCAATTGTTGATAAAACTATTTTAATAGATATTCGGTCCTGGAACTGTCAAACAATTATTAAAAGAAAATTATGCTTTAAATAACATTAATACAATTTTAATAACACATCTTCACTCAGACCATATATTAGACTTCCCCATTTTAATGGTTAACTTAGAAATTTTAAAAATTAATCATAAAATTAAAGTTATAGGTCCCATACATTTAAAACAAAAGTTAACTAATCTATTAAAAATATTATATGGTAATTACTTTGATAGTTTTATTGAACGAAATATAGAATTTATAGAAATATCAGATGAATCATATAGCCTCATGGAAAACAATTACAAAATTGATATGATAAAAGTTGAACATTCTGGAATAGAAGCATATGGCTATTTAATAAACAATTTGTTAGGTTTTACTGGTGACAGTTCTTTCTGTAATAACATTATTAAACTATTTAATAATTGTCAGACACTTATTGCTGATTGTTCAATATTAGTTGGAGATTCCAATCATATGGGGTTTGATAATATAAGTTTTCTTTTAAAATCTAACGAAAACAAAAACATTATAGCTACACATTTAAGAGATGACACAAGGGATAGTTTGCTTTTTTACACTAATGATAAATTTAAAATTGTAGAAGATGGATATTGTATAAAAATTTAGGAGGTTTTTATTATGTTAGAAAAATTAAAAAACAAATATGTATTTTTTGATGTAGATGGTACTTTATCTGAATATCGATATGATGATGTATTATATGGTGGTAAATGCCACGAATTTGGTTGTCAATCCTTAGAAAATTTGCTATTTGGCAATTTGTTTTATAAAGCTAGACCTTTAAAAACAATGCAAAATATTATAAAAAATTTGGACAGTAATAAAGTTTTTATATTAGGCGCTTGTGCTACTAATAACGAAATAGAACAAAAATATAAATGGTTAAATGAAAATTATCCAAGTATTAAAAGAGAAAATATATTTTTTATATCTTCAACAATGTTAAAACCTGAGGTAATTTTAACTTTTGGTGAACATTTTAAAGTTGATAAAAGCAATGTTGCATTTGTTGATGATAGAATAGATGTTTTAAGAAAAGCTGAAGAACTAGGAATTGTTTCATATCATCCTAGCTCTTTTACAGAATAAAACTTTATTAGTAATATCAATTGGTGACAAAATAATTAATTTAATTAAATTTAATAAAGAATGGGAGAATATTGTGTTATGAATATTGGAATAGATATAGATGGTGTTTTAACAAATGATGATGATTATATTTTAGATTTTACTAGTAAATATTGCTATGAACACAGTTTAAAAGGATTTGATAACGCTAATTTATATGAAAATAATTGCAATAGAATAATTTTAAAAGTAATAAATAAAAGATTATTTTTTCCATTGTACTTATATATAGTATTACAAGATTTATATCGTCAATAATTTCTACTATAGCAATAAATTTTGAAATAAAAAAAGAGATTTAAATTATTTTGATAATTTTTTTCTCTTTTTTGATATTATTTACTATACAAAAAACTTATGAACTTTTCAGTCCATAAGTTGATTTCAAATGGAGCAGGTAGTGGGAATCGAACCCACGTCATCAGCTTGGAAGGCTGAGGTTCTACCATTGAACTACACCTGCATATTTAGTTAATTGTCAGAAGTTTTGGAGCAGGTAGTGGGAATCGAACCCACGTCATCAGCTTGGAAGGCTGAGGTTCTACCATTGAACTACACCTGCGTTTTGCTCCTGACAATTATAGATTATAAAGGTTTTTTATTTTTTTGTCAATACTTATTTCAAAATTTTTTTATTTTTTTCTTAGAAATTTTTAAGTCCATTCTTAAACCTGTTTTAGTTCTTTCATATAATTAGCTCCTACTTAATATAAAGTGTAAAGCGACCACCAGTTACATCGTTAGTATTGAACTGAAGTCCCTCGTTGCGACAACTAGGAGAACAGCTATTACTATAAACTCCTCCACGAAGGACTCGACAATTGGTAGCGTTTGCTTCTAATGTCCATTCATATAAATTCCCACCTAAATCTCTAATATTATTTATGCTATCTTTTGCATAAGTACTATTTCCTGTTGTTGTAACACTTCCACTTGAATTATTTCCAAGGGATGTATTTGTAATTTTATTTTTATCATTCCCAGTTTTTGCCCAATTTAGCATTGCATCATATTGGCTTCCCCATATCATACTACTTTCTACTGAATCATTTTTCCCTGTATATGTTTTATTGCATTTGTAATATAATTCATACCAACTTAATGTTACTGGATTTAATCCTGATTTTGATTGCAAACTTCTCTTATTAGTTTCACTAGCTTCATATCGTCCTACATAAAATCCACCATATTTTGCGACCTTTGCTGACATATTTTTATAGTCTGTTTGCATATCAGAAAGAATTAATCCTATTGTATTAAAGTTAGATACATCTCCAGTAATTGTATTAGTTAAATATGCTGGTTCTCTTAGTCCACTATCAGCATTATATGTTGTATTTTTTGTTCCAAAGTTTTCTCCTGTACTTGTTGCATATAATTTTCCAACTATATCTGTACTATTATGTGTTGTACATTTTAA
>OLNW01002099.1_pt1 | contig 17996 bp, 16 predicted proteins | sample 1672121 | NCBI WGS metagenome assembly OLNW01 (sample SAMEA3136648, study PRJEB25190) | human gut metagenome
ACGGTACATGGATATACTTCGATATGGTTCCTGAAGAATACGAGATCCGTGAAGGTCAGCCGGAATATACAGGCCGTCTTTGTGTCATCGGCTCCAAGATTGATGAGACTAAGCTTGAGAAGCTGTTTATGCTTTAATCACAGCTGATAATCCTATAAAGTCACATATAAAAGACAGATATCCTAATAAAAAGTTGCATATCTGTCTTTTTTTATTTCATTTCCCATTAAAATGTTGTATGATAGTACTGTGTGAAAAAAATAACTTAACATTTTTTTACATACATGGGGAAAAGGGAGAAGGCAAAGGGGAGAAACACATGAACATCCAGTACATTATCGATCAGATTGATGAAATTGTCGCTATTTTTGATCATAAGGGGACAGTTTATATGCTAAATCAGAAAGCACATGAACTATTGCCATTTGATATCAATGATGTTTTGCACAAGAATGTGCAGGTTGTCAGAGAAAGACATTATGTCGATGGGCCGACGGTCATTGAGGAAGTTATTGAGAAAAAAGTAACCGTTCATAGAAATATTTTGTATAATGGGAATAAGTTGATTTCATATACAGGCAATCCTGCTTTTAACAGGAGCGGAGAATTCGTGGGCGGTGTATTGACCGGGCGGGATATGAGCCTTCTTATGAAACTGTATCATGAAAATGAGGCAGGCAGCATCGGAGATGAAGAGATTATCGGCGAAAGCGGGGCTATGAGGCAGATTAAGCGTATGATCAACAAAGTGGCCAAAACCGATGTGCCTGTTTTTATTACCGGTGAATCCGGTGTCGGCAAGGAAGTGATCGCACAGGCCATATGGAAGAACAGCAGCAGAGCAGATAAGCCCTGTATAGCCATCAATTGTGCGGCGATTCCCTCTGAGCTTATTGAGTCGGAACTCTTTGGATATGAAGAGGGGGCTTTTACCGGTGCGAAGCGCAGTGGTAAGAAGGGGCTCTTTGAGAAAGCCAACGGAGGAACGGTGTTTCTTGATGAGATTGGAGAGCTGCCGAAAAATGTGCAGAGCAAACTTCTCCGTGTTATCCAGGAGAAAGAATTGACCCATGTAGGCGGCAGTCAGGTCATTCCGATCGATGTCAGATATATTTCTGCCACAAATCTGCCGCCGGAGAAACTTCGGTCGGAGCAGTATTTTCGCCAGGATCTGTACTTTCGTTTGAGTGTCATTCCGATTTCGATTCCGCCGCTTAGAGACCGGTGGGAAGATATCATTCCGCTGGCGGAGCATTTTCTTCGGAAGTTTAACGAGAAGTACAAAAAGGAATTTAAATTATCTCAGAAGTTGACAGCGAAAATGAAAGCTTATGACTGGAACGGTAATGTCAGAGAACTCCGCAATGTGATGGAGCGCTTGGTGGTGATCTCTAATAACAGAGAGCTTCAGGTAGAAGATTTTGAACTGGTTATTAACTTTGATTATTATGATGAAGTGAAAGAGGAAGGTGTGGCCATCAACGGCATGATGCCTTTGGAAGACGCTTACAGGCAATGTGACCGTATTCTGATTCAGAGAGCCATGAAGAAAGCAGGATCTGCCAATAAGGCGGCAGAGATGCTGCAGATCGATCGTTCCACTTTATATAGAAAAATTAAAAATTACGAAATCACAGAATAATTAAAAGTGCTTTTCAGCATGAAAATATCAATCTATTCATGCCGAAGGGCATTTTTTTTGTGATTATTAATTCGTTAGCATGCAAATGATTGTTAAAACTAAATACAAAGTGGCGTGTGAACGCCACAATAATCGCATTCGTGCAACAAACATATCTTCGAGCCTGAAAGTGAATGATTCGCCTAAATGAGAAAAATAGCCAAACAAATCTAAAAATGTCGAAAATAAGTTAAAATATCCCCAAAAAAGGCCTAAAATCCCGTGAAAATGAAAAAGATAAAAAAATAACAAAATTGGCACGCTGATTGCTCTATATAGAGACATAAAAATAAAAAAGGAGAGGAAATATGGAAAAGAAAAAGTTGGCGTTTATTGAAGTAGCAGCCGTTTGGTTCGGCACCCATGCAGGTGGGGGATTTGCGACAGGCAATCAGACAAAGAATTTCTTTGTTGTTGGGGGATGGAACAGTTTGTGGATGCCGCTCGTCAGTATTCTGATTATCGGGCTTGTCTACAGAGCATCTATGATCAAAGCATTGGAAGCAGATACCTATGATTATCGAAGCTGGTCAAAGGCCATGTACAAACCGAGCAAAGTGATGCCTGTCATCTATGAGATTTTATATCTGACGGTTGCAATCTGCGGCATCAGTGCTTCAATTGCCGGCGGTGCTTCATTATTTCAATCTTATGGTCTGCCATATGTAGCGGGAATCCTGATTATTGGTGCGATTTTCTTTGTTTTATCGATTTTTGGAGCGAACCTGATCAGAAGAGCTTCCACGGTCATGACCGTTGTGATGGCAGTATTGATGATTCTCATCTGTATCATTGGTTTGCAAGCCCATGCACCGGAGTTGGCATTGAGTATTCAGCAGCATGAAAGCGCACCGCTCGGCACATCTGTTTTGGCACTGTTGAAATATGCAGGTTATCAGTCAGTGGTGCTGGCGATTGTGGTTGCTGTCTGTAAGCCGCTGGGAAACAGTAAAGAAGTGAACAAATCTGTTCTTGTGGGATATGTGATGAATGCCGGTATTCTTTGGCTGTCAACGATTATGCTGTTTGCATGGAAAGATCAGATTGCAGGAACAACTCTTCCGACATTGACAGTGATCCAGTCGTTGGGAATGAACTGGCTGCAGATTGCCTATATTGTTGTCTTGTTTCTTGCCTTTGTTTCTACAGGAACGACCTGTACCTTTGCTTGTGTCACACGATTTGAAAAGGTTGCTAAATTCAGCAAAAACATTACCGTTGTTCGTGCCGTACTTTCAATTGTCATTATGGTACTGTGCATGCTGATTTCAACCGTGGGATTGGATGCCATCGTATTAAAAGGATATGGAATGGCAGGTATCCTGGGAATACCATTTGTTATTATTCCAGTTATTGCCATTAATTTATTTGGAAAGAAAAAACAGGTGAGTCAGACTGCGGTTAATCCGTCAATGGAAGAAGAAATATAATTTTTACATATAACAAGTTGTTTCATTTTCAAAAAGAAAGAAGGAATAAAGATGAGTATGATTATGGAAGGTATCAGAGTTGTGGAATTTGCTAATTTTATTGCGGCACCTAGCTGCGGCAAGAACCTGGCTGACTGGGGGGCTGAAGTCATCAAAGTGGAGCCTGTAAGCGGTGATATTGTCAGAATTATGGGTACGCAGTATCATTCTCCTGCCGAAACAGACGAAGCACCTCTGTTTGAACTGGAAAATGGTATGAAAAAAGGCGTGGCTATCAATACAAAGGATCCGGAGGGCAAACAGCTGTTGATTGATCTGATCGGGACAGCGGATGTATTTCTTACAAACGTCAGAGAGAGATCCCTTGAGAAGGATGGTCTGGATTGGAAGACTTTGAGTGCTTTATATCCGAAACTGATTATGGCACAGGTCCTGGGGTATGGTGAAAAAGGCCCGATCAAAGACAGACCGGCTTTTGACTATACAGCTTATTTTGCAAGAGGCGGTATTGCATGGTCCATGCAGGAAAAGGGCACTTCCCCATCTAACACGGTTGCAGCTTTAGGTGATCATTATGCAGGTGTACAGCTGGCAGGCGGTATTGCGGCTGCTTTATATAACAGAATGCGTACCGGGAAAGGCGAGAGAGTCACCACATCCCTTTTCCAGACAGCTATTTACGGTATGGGTATCATGATCACTACGGCACAGTATGGCAATAAGATGCCGATTTCAAGAAAGAAGCCTAACAGTCCGGTTGCCAATTTCTATGAATGTGCAGACGGTATGTGGCTTCAGTTAGCGATGCTGCAGTATGACAAAGGTCTTCCGAACTTTGCAAAAGCACTGGAGATGCCTGAGCTGCTTGAAAATCCAAAGTTTAACAACTTCAAGTCGGCAATTGATAATGTGGAAGAACTGGTTCAGATTTTTGATGCTAAGTTCAAAACAAAGACAAGAGACGAGTGGGAGCCGATTCTTGAACAGGCAGATATTCCTTATGAAAGAATCCAGACCTGTGAAGATATTCTTGAAGATCCACAGGTATGGGCAAATGAGTATGCCATCAGAATGAAGTACAGAAATGGTCATGAAGGTGTTTTGACAACAACGCCGGTTCATTTTGAAAGCATGCCGAAGCAGGACTATCGACTGTCACCAAGAGTCGGACAGGATAATGATGAAATCTTAGGTGCCATCGGTGTGACAGAAGAGAAACTTGCAGCGCTTAGAGAGAAGAAAGTTATTGTTTAAACAGAGAGGGTAGATATGTATTCATTAGGTGTAGATATTGGCTCAACAGCATCGAAGGGCATTATCCTGGATGAATCAGGTAAAGTTGTATCCAGTTCAATTATATTTTCCGGTACGGGCACAAGCGGCCCGTCCCGGATGCTGAATCAGTTATTTTCCAATGTGGGATTAACAAGAGATGAAATGGATGCGGTTGTTGTAACCGGTTATGGAAGAAATTCTTTTGAGGGCGCAGATAGACAGATCAGTGAATTGAGTTGTCATTCCAGAGGCGTTCATCATCTCTTGCCAAATGCCAGGACCATTATTGATATTGGTGGTCAGGATGTGAAAACATTAAAATTAGATCAGGCAGGAAGATTGGCAAATTTTGTTATGAATGATAAATGTGCGGCAGGAACAGGCAGGTTCCTTGATGTTATGGCCAAGGTATTGGAAGTGGACATCAATGACCTGGCCGAACTTTCAGAAAAAGCCACAGAAAAAGTATCCATCAGCAGCACATGTACCGTTTTTGCAGAATCTGAGGTGATTTCACAGCTGTCGAAAGGTGTCAAAAAAGAAAATATCATTGCCGGCATTCATGATTCTATTGCATCCAGAGTTGCCGGATTGGCAAAAAGAGCAGGTATTGAAGATGATCTGGTGATGGTTGGAGGCGTTGCTGATAATTATGGTATTGTCAGGGCGATTGAAGAACATTTAGGACATAAGATCATTGTACCGAAGAATGCACAGCTGACAGGTGCCCTTGGGGCTGCGTTATATGCAATGGATATTGCGAAAAAGAAATAAGAATGGAGGGACTATTATGGGAATGGCCAAAAAGGTTGTGTCAGAATTACTGGCTAAACAATATGAGAATGCATGGGAAGCAAAGAAAAGAGGAGAACCGGTAGGCTGGTCTACATCTATTTTCCCACAGGAAATTCCGGAGTCATTTGGCTTATGTATCTGCTATCCGGAGAATCAGGCAGCAGGTATGGGCGCAAAAAAAGAGTCCATGGCTAACATTGAAGTGGCAGAAAGCGCCGGATATTCGATTGACCTCTGTGCCTATGCCAGAAATAACATCGGATTTTATCTGAGGGGCGGCAATGAAGAAAGTGAGCTGAATATGCCGATGCCGGATTTTCTCCTTTGCTGCAACAATATCTGCAATCAGGTTATCAAGTGGTACGAAGATCTGTCCATTGAACTGGATATCCCGCTGATTATGATTGATACATGTTATAACATTGAAGATGAAATGAGTCAGAGTCGTATTGACTATTTGAAGGCACAATTTGAAGAAGCAATTCATCAGCTGGAGATCATTTCAGGTAAAAAATTTGATCCGGAAAGATTTTCGGAGGTTATGCGGATATCGATTGAAAATGGACGTTTATGGAAAGAAGCCATGAGTCTTCCGTGTCATAAACCATCACCGATGAATGGTTTTGACCTTTATAATTATATGGCACTGGCTGTCTGTGCAAGGGGCAAAAAAGAGACAACAGAAGCCTATAAGCTGTTATACAAAGAATTGTCCGAGGCCATAGAAGAAGGAACTTCTTCATTCAGAGGTGAAGAAAAATATCGTATTATGATGGAAGGCATTCCTTGCTGGCCACATCTTGGCTACAAGATGAAAGCCATGGGTAAGCTGGGCGTCAATATGACAGGTTCCGTTTACCCGGATGCCTGGGCACTGAATTATGAAGCGGATGATCTGGATGGCATGGCCAGAGCTTACAGCATTATGCTGAACAATATTAATATAGAGGGTATGGCAAAACTGAGAACCACAGCTTTGACGGACGGACAGTGTGACGGTGCCCTTTATCATATGAATCGAAGCTGCAAACTGATGTCGTTCATTCAGTATGAAATGGCCAGAATTGCAGCAGACGAGACAGGACTGCCATATACAGGTTTTGATGGTGATCAGGCAGACCCTAGAGGATTCGCACAGGCACAGTTTGATACAAGACTTCAGGGACTTGTAGAGATTATGGAAGAAAGAAAAGAAGTAAAGGAGGGATAGAAGCCATGACAAAGTTTGATGAGATTATCGAAAGTTTATCCGCTGCTATTCAAAATCCCGGAAAAGTTGTACAGGATTATAAAGAAAAAACAGGTAAAGGAGCTATCGGATGTTTCCCTGTATACACACCGGAGCCGCTGGTACATGCAGCAGGTTATCTTCCTGTCGGTGTGTGGGCAAGTCATCAGGAATCTGAGCTGGTGAAACAGTATTTTCCGGCATTTGCATGTCCGATCATGGCATCTAATCTGGAATTAGGACTTCGCGGAAAATTTGACTGCCTGAGTGCGGTGCTTATTCCATGTATGTGTGATACGTTGATCTGTACAGGTCAAAACTGGAAGCGGGCGATTCCGCAGGTGCCGTATATCGGTTTTGTTCATCCGCAGAACAGAAAAATGAAAGCAGGCATGGATTTCCTGATTGCAGAATACACAACTGTTAAAGAAAAGATTGAAGCTGTAACCGGAGAGAAAATCACCAATGAGGCACTGATGAACAGCATTAAAATCTATAATGAACATAATGAAGCCATGAGACAGTTCATAGACACCGCAGCGGATTATCCATTGGAGATCACGCCTTCTGTCAGAAATATTGTTTTCAAGAGTGCTCAGTTTATGCTGAAAGAGGAACATACAGCAAAAGTGAAAAAATTAGTGGATGAACTGAAGAAAAAGACACCGCAGCCATTTGATGGACTGAAAGTGCTGGTTTCAGGTATCTCTGATGATTCAGAAGATTTGTTTAAAGTGTTTGATGATAACAAGATTGCTGTTGTGGCAGATGATCTTGCACAGTGTACAAGACAGTACCGTTCGGATATTCCTCTGGATTCTGAAAATCCGATTGAAAACCTGGCAAATGCATGGCGTATATTTGAAGGATGTTCTTTGGCTTATGATCCAAAGAAAACAAGAGGTAAAATGATCGCAGAGGATTGTAAAAAATTCAAAGCGGACGGCGTTATTTTCTGTATGATGAAATTCTGTGATCCGGAAGAATATGATTATCCGATCATCAATAAGATGGTGGCGGATGCAGGTATTCCGACGGCATATATTGAATATAACTCACAGAGTGTGGTGGATGAACAGATCAGAACAAGAATTCAGACTTTTGCAGAAATTTTATCTGCTGATAAAATTTAAATCAATGGTAATTTGAAAGGAGAGCGAGAAATGGGATACGTTTTAAATGAGGAGCAGAGAGATATTGTAAAAATGGTGGCAGATTTTGCGTCAAATGAGATTAAACCGAGATGCGCAGAGTGGGATGTTTCAGGTGAATTTCCAATGGATCTGTATAAAATGGCCTTTGAAATGGGACTGCACTGCATGGAGATCCCGGAAGAATTTGGCGGCGGCGGTATTGATTATTATACAACATCTGCGTGTTATGAAGAGCTTGCCAAAGCGGATGCAGGTTTTGCAGTCAGCATTGCGGCAACAGGCCTTTCATTAAAACCTGTACTTCTGTATGGTACAGATGCACAGAAAAAAATGTATGCAGATGTCATCTGCCCGGGAGGCTGGGGTGCCTTTGCCCTGACTGAGCCGGAAGCCGGTTCGGATGTTGCCTCCGGCAAGACAACCGCAAAGCTGGTTGGCGATGAATATATTATCAACGGCAGAAAATGCTTCATTACCAACGCAGGCGTGGCTGATATCTTTGTTGTATTTGCAACGGTGGATCGCTCCCTGGGACATAAGGGACTGACAGCATTTATTGTCAAAGCGGATACACCGGGAATCACAACAGGACACGAAGAAAATAAGATGGGTATCCGAGGTTCCAATACATGTGATGTTGTGTTTGAAGATGTGCATGTTCCGGCAGAAAATATGCTTGGAAAAGTTGGACAGGGATTCAAGATCGCCATGGATACACTGGATCTTGCAAGACCGTTCGTAGGCTCAATGGCTGTCGGTATTGCCCAGAGAAGTATGGAAGAAGCCATTGCCTATGCAAAACTCAGAAAGACATTCGGCAAACCGATCATTGCCAATCAGGCCATTCAGTTCAAATTGGCAGATATGGATATTAAGATTGAAACTGCAAGAAATTCTGTAATTGGTTGCTTAAATAACTATTACGCAGGCTTGCCGTATGCACGTGAAGCAGCTATTGCAAAATGCTATGCTGCAGATATCTCCGTTGAGTGTGCATTGGAGTCAATCCAGATTTTGGGCGGTTACGGCTACAGCAGAGAATATCCGGTTGAAAAACTGCTTCGTGATGCAAAGATTTTCCAGATTTTCGAAGGTACGAACGAAGTTCAGAGAATCGTTGTATTTGGCCAGCTGTCAAAGAAATATCAGTAGAAGTAAAATCCATATTGTTCATAATTTATTAAAGTAAAAATTCTCCCTTTTATCTAAAATATAAAGAGGCTGCTGTTATAATGAATCAGGCATTATAGCAGCAGCCTTTTCGACTTGAATTTCATAGATTTATTTGATATGATAATGAATAGAAAAAGAAATACGAATAAATAGAAAGTTTGGTGATAGAGATGGATAAACTGGAAGTACCGGTATACCTGATAACAGGTTTCCTTGAGAGTGGTAAGACTTCTTTCCTTCAGGAAATCTTTGAAAGTGGTGAATTTGCGGATGGTGAGAGAGGGCTTTTGATCTCTTGTGAGGAAGGCGAAGTGGAACTTGATGAGAAGGCAACACTGGCTTGCAAGATTGATACTGTAACACTGGATGAGGAAGAGGAACTGACGGCAGATTTTCTTGAGAACTGCAAGAATGTTTACAAACCGAAGCGGGTTTTTGTGGAATACAACGGCATGTGGGACCCGGATACAATTCTCAGCGTGGATATGCCAAGAGGATGGGAGATTTATCAGATTGTGACTATGATCGATGCAAGTACCTTTGCTGTTTATCTGAATAACATGAAGTCCATTATCGGCAATATGATTAAGTGTACAGAGCTGGTTATCTTCAACAGATGTTCTGAAGAACAGGATCTGCCGATGTTCAGAAGAAATCTGAAGGCTTTGAATTCCAATGTCCAGATGATGTTTGAACACAAGGACGGCCGAATGATCGAACTGGGCAAGGATATCCCACCATATGATCTGAATGCACCGATCATTGACATTACAGATGATGATTACGGCATCTGGTATATGGATGCGGCTGATGACAAGGATCGCTATGAAGGCAAGACCGTTCGCTTTACAGCAAGGATCATGAAGAACCGTAAGTTGCCGAAGAATTTCTGTGTACCAGGCCGTAAAGCCATGACATGCTGTGCGGAGGATATCCGTTTTATCGGTTTTTTGTGTAAATATCCGGAACTTGATAATTTAAAGAATGGTGATTGGGTGACACTGACAGCCAATATGCATTATGAACGCAGAAGAGAATACGGCGGTGTAGGTCCTGTGCTTTATGCAACAGAGGTTGTAGAATGCGCAGCACCGGAAGATGAATTAGTTTATTTTAATTAACAGAGTAAAGGGACTGCATGCATGCGGTTCCTTTATCTTAAGCAGAATACCCTTTGGCATATCTTTAAATGCGTGCCTTAAGGGGGAGAAGGTGTGGCTATTAATATGGAAGAAAAAATTGTTTTCTGCAAAGGCGGCGGATGTACCGCCAAGCTCGGTGCGGGGGTTCTGAGCCGTGTACTGGAAAAACTTCCGAGGGGTGAACAGGATCCATCACTGCTTGTGGGGTATGACAGCAGGGATGATGCTGCGGTATACAAGATTTCCGATGATACGGCCATTGTGCAGACATTGGATTTCTTTCCACCGATGGTGGATGATCCTTATACATTCGGACAGATTGCTGCTGCTAACGCGCTCAGCGATATTTATGCCATGGGCGGGGAGGTCAAGACAGCGCTGAATATTGTCTGCTTCCCTGAGAAGATGGATTTGAATATTCTGGGTGAGATTATGAGAGGTGGTTCAGAGAAGGTCATAGAAGCCGGTGGCACATTGGCCGGAGGTCATTCTATCGCAGACAGTGATGTGAAATACGGCTTGTCTGTTATGGGAGTGGTTCATCCGGACAGAGTATTGGCCAATAATCAGGGTCAGCCCGGGGATAAGCTGATTTTGACTAAGAAGCTGGGTGTTGGCATTATCTGTACGGCTAACCGGGTTGGCGAAGCATCTGAGGCAGCCATGCATGAAGCTATCAAGTCCATGACGACCTTGAACAAATATGCGTCGGAGATCTGTAGAAAATACGATGTGCATGCCTGTACAGATGTCACCGGGTTCAGTTTTCTGGGACACCTGCATGAAATGTTGGACGGCAAGTTGAACTGCTGTATCGACGCTTCAGAAGTACCGGTCATTGAAGAGGCCCATCGTCATGCGGACGAATTTCTGCTGACAGCGGCCGGTCAGCGCAACAGAAATCACACAGGCCCATTTGTCGAGTTCAGAAATATTCCATTCTCTATGGAAGAAATCCTGTTCGACCCGCAGACATCAGGAGGCCTTCTGGCAGCCGTCAAAGCCGAACAGGCAGAGGCACTGGAAGCTGAATTACAAAATGCAGGCCTTCCAGCGAAGATTGTCGGAACATTATTGGAAAAGAATAGTGAGGCGCCTGAAATAGTTGTAGAATGAATCATCAGGCCAATATGAGCTAATCAAGGAGGAAACTATTATGTTAAAAGTCGTTAATGCCATGGGTGATGCATGCCCGATTCCTGTTGTTAAGACAAAAAATGCCATTAAAGAATTAAGTGGTGCGGGAATGGTAGAAACACTGGTAGACAATGAAATTGCCGTTCAGAATCTGACAAAGATGGCACAGCAGAAGAACTATGGCGTCCGTTCAGAAAAACTGGGCGAGAACCAGTACAGAGTGATTATGACCATCGGAGAATCAGCGGATGAGGCAGGAGTTGAAGCTGATGAAGAAGTAAGAGCAGAAGAAACCTGTATACCGGACGGAAGAAAGGGCAATAAAGTCGTTGTTATTTCATCTTCCTATATGGGCAGCGGGGATGATGAATTGGGTGCTGTTCTGATGAAGGGTTTCATCTATGCCCTGTCTCAGCAGGATGAACTGCCGAAAACAATACTCTTCTATAATGGCGGTGCCAAACTGACATGTGAAGAGGCACCGACGCTGGAAGATTTGATGTCGCTTGAAGCAAATGGTGTGGAAATCCTGACATGTGGTACCTGCCTGAATCATTACGGTCTGACAGAGAAACTGAAAGTCGGCGGCGTGACCAATATGTATGTGATCACTGAGAAAATGATGCAGGCGGATCTGATCATTAAACCATAATTTAAAATATAGAATCATGGAAGAACAGGATGGCGGTGTATCGTGCGTCAAAAGAAGAATTATATGATATTGACATTTAAGACTACAACGGCAGCTATGGCTATGGAGAAGAAGTGCAGCGAGGAGGGGATTCCGGGACGGCTGATTCCGCTCCCGGGAGAAATCAGCGCCGGATGTGGACTGTCCTGGCGGATATTGCCGGAGGAGTATGAGACATACAAAGACAAGATTATGTCCTTGGATATTCCGGTGGAACAAACTGTCGAAGTGCGGATATAAAACAGAAAAATACAGGATGACAAAAGGCAATCGTCGTATGTTGAGAAAATTTAAAGAAAAATTCTTGACAAGGATGATTGCCTTTGTTATAATATGCAAGTGTGCGCAATAGGCGTGTATACACCGTTATGTAAATGACGGCAACCAGTTCATTTTATTACCAGGAGGTGAAAATAATGCCAACATTTAACCAGTTAGTAAGAAAAGGAAGACAGACTGTTGAGAAGAAATCTACAGCTCCTGCTCTGCAGAAGAGCTACAACTCTCTTCACAAAAAAGCAACAGACTTATCATCACCACAGAAGAGAGGTGTATGTACAGCTGTTAAGACAGCTACTCCTAAAAAACCTAACTCAGCTCTTAGAAAGATCGCCAGAGTTCGTTTATCAAACGGAATCGAAGTAACAAGCTACATCCCAGGTGAAGGTCACAACCTTCAGGAGCATAGCGTTGTACTGATCAGAGGTGGTCGTGTAAAGGACTTACCAGGTACAAGATACCATATCATCAGAGGTACACTTGATACTGCAGGTGTTGCTAAGAGAAGACAGGCCCGTTCTAAATACGGTGCTAAGAGACCAAAGGACGCTAAGAAATAAGAGTTTCACAGGTTTATACTATTTGCGACGAATGTAGCATTATTTTACCGCAATGAATATAAGGTTGCGATTAAAGATAGATATACAATTCGAGCGCGAACACATAGTCAGACTACGTGAGTACCCAAGATTGAATAATCTATAAGGAGGGAAGTAACGTGCCAAGAAAAGGACATATCCAGAAAAGAGACGTATTGGCTGATCCGATTTACAACAGCAAAGTCGTAACAAAGCTTGTCAACAACATCATGCTTGACGGTAAGAAAGGCGTTGCTCAGAAGATCGTATACGGCGCATTTAATAGAATTTCTGAAAAGACAGGCAAGGAAGCTCTCGAAGTTTTCGAAGAAGCTATGAACAACATCATGCCTGTTCTTGAAGTAAAAGCAAGACGTATCGGTGGTGCCACATATCAGGTACCTATCGAGGTTAGACCAGAGAGAAGACAGGCTCTTGCTCTCAGATGGTTAACAGTATATTCTCGTAAGAGAGGCGAAAAGACTCAGGAAGAGAGACTTGCCAACGAGATTATGGATGCTGCAAACAACACTGGTGCAGCAGTTAAGAAAAAAGAAGACATGCACAAAATGGCAGAAGCAAACAAAGCTTTCGCTCATTACAGATGGTAGTCTGTTTTTAGCGACTGCTTAGCTGAGAAAAGGAGGAATTATCCTTGGCTGGAAGAGAATATCCATTAGAGAGAACCAGAAATATTGGTATTATGGCTCATATCGATGCTGGTAAAACAACAACAACTGAGCGTATCTTATATTACACTGGTATTAACTACAAGATTGGTGATACTCATGACGGTACTGCAACTATGGACTGGATGGCCCAGGAGCAGGAACGTGGTATCACAATTACTTCCGCTGCTACAACATGTCACTGGACACTTCAGGATCACTGCAAGCCAAAGGCAGGTGCTTTAGAGCATCGTATCAACATCATTGATACACCAGGACACGTAGACTTCACAGTTGAAGTTGAACGTTCCCTTCGTGTACTTGATGGTGCTGTAGGTGTCTTCTGTGCCAAAGGTGGTGTTGAGCCTCAGTCCGAAAATGTATGGCGTCAGGCTGACACATACAACGTACCTAGAATGGCTTTCATCAACAAGATGGATATTCTTGGTGCTGATTTCTACAGTGCTGTTGAGCAGATCAAGACAAGATTAGGTAAGAATGCTATCTGCATTCAGCTCCCAATCGGTAAGGAAGATGAATTCAAAGGTATCATTGACCTTTTTGAAATGCAGGCTTATATCTACAATGATGAAAAGGGTGACGATATTTCTATCGTTGATATCCCAGAAGATATGGTCGATGATGCAGAACTTTATCATACAGAATTAGTTGAGAAGATCTGCGAATTAGATGACGATCTGATGATGGCTTACCTTGAAGGTGAAGAACCATCTAACGATCAGTTAAAAGCTGTATTAAGAAAAGCAACATGCGAATGTACAGCTGTTCCTGTTTGCTGTGGTACAGCTTACAGAAACAAAGGTGTTCAGAAGCTCCTTGATGCAATCATCGAGTATATGCCATCTCCATTAGATATCCCACCAATCAAGGGTGTTGATATGGATGGCAACGATGTTGTCAGACATTCTTCTGATGAAGAACCTTTCTCCGCTCTTGCATTCAAGATTATGACAGACCCATTCGTTGGTAAGCTGGCATTCTTCCGTGTATATTCCGGTACTCTGAATTCCGGTTCTTACACACTGAACGCAACAAAGGGCAAGAAAGAACGTGTTGGTCGTATCCTTCAGATGCATGCCAACAAGAGAAAAGAGCTGGATAAGGTTTACTCCGGTGATATCGCAGCTGCTGTAGGCTTCAAATTTACAACAACTGGTGATACAATCTGTGATGAACAGCATCCGGTTATTCTGGAATCCATGGAATTCCCAGAACCTGTTATCGAGCTTGCTATCGAGCCTAAGACAAAAGCAGGCCAGGGCAAGATGAGTGAAGCTTTAGCAAAACTTGCTGAAGAAGATCCTACATTCAGAGCTCATACAGATCAGGAAACAGGCCAGACAATCATTGCCGGTATGGGCGAGCTCCATCTGGAAATCATTGTTGACCGTCTGCTTCGTGAATTTAAAGTAGAGGCAAACGTTGGTGCACCTCAGGTTGCATACAAAGAAACATTTACAAAAGCCGTTGATGTAGACAGCAAATATGCTAAACAGTCCGGTGGTCGTGGTCAGTATGGTCACTGTAAAGTTCACTTTGAGCCAATGGATGCCAATGGTGAAGAACTCTTCAAGTTCGATTCTACAGTCGTAGGTGGTGCTATTCCTAAGGAATACATCCCAGCTGTCGGCGAAGGTATCGAAGAAGCTGCTAAAGCTGGTATCCTCGGCGGATTCCCTGTACTTGGTATCCATGCTACAGTATATGATGGTTCTTACCATGAAGTCGATTCAAGTGAAATGGCATTCCACATTGCTGGTTCCATGGCTTTCAAGGAAGCTATGCACAAAGCAGGCGCTGTTCTTCTTGAGCCGATCATGAAAGTTGAAGTTACAATGCCTGAAGAATACATGGGCGATATCATCGGCGACCTGAACTCACGTCGTGGTCGTATCGAAGGTATGGAAGATATCGGTGGTGGTAAGATGGTTAAAGCATATGTACCACTTGCTGAAATGTTCGGTTATTCTACAGACCTGCGTTCAAGAACACAGGGCCGTGGTAACTACTCCATGTTCTTCGAGAAATACGAACCAGTTCCGAAGTCAATTCAGGAAAAGGTATTAAACAACAAAGATAAATAAATTATCCTTGCTGTGTACAGGTAATGTACAACTTTTAAATACGAAAATATTTTAAAATAGGCTTGAATATATGCTGTAAATGCAATATAATCGTAATTAGCCGAGCAAAAATAATAAAAATCTGCCTCTCCCGAACGGGGGAGAGGCGCCTATAAAAGGAGGACGTTAAAATGGCTAAAGCTAAGTTTGACAGAAGCAAACCACATTGTAATATCGGTACAATTGGACACGTTGACCACGGTAAAACAACTTTAACAGCTGCTATCACAAGAGTATTAGCAGAAAGAGTACCTGGTAACGAAAAAGTAGATTTCGAAAACATCGATAAAGCTCCAGAAGAAAGAGAACGTGGTATCACAATCTCTACAGCTCACGTTGAGTACCAGACAGCAAAACGTCATTACGCTCACGTAGACTGCCCAGGACATGCCGATTATGTAAAGAACATGATCACAGGTGCTGCTCAGATGGATGGTGCTATCCTTGTTGTAGCTGCTACTGATGGTGTTATGGCTCAGACAAAAGAGCATATCCTTCTTTCCCGTCAGGTAGGCGTACCTTACATCGTTGTATTCATGAACAAATGTGATATGGTAGACGATGAAGAACTCCTTGAATTAGTAGAAATGGAAATCACAGAAGTTCTTGAAGAATATGACTTCACAGATTGCCCAATCATCAAAGGTTCCGCTCTTAAAGCTCTTGAAGATCCAAACGGCGAATGGGGCGACAAGATCATGGAACTTATGGATACAGTAGATAGCTATATCCCAGATCCACAGCGTGATACAGATAAGCCATTCCTTATGCCAGTCGAAGACGTATTCTCTATCACAGGTCGTGGTACAGTTGCTACAGGCCGTGTAGAAAGAGGTGTTCTGCATCTTTCTGATGAAGTAGAAATCGTTGGTGTTAAAGAAGAAACACGTAAAGTAGTTGTAACTGGTATCGAAATGTTCCGTAAACTCCTTGACGAAGCTCAGGCTGGTGATAACATCGGTTGTCTTCTTCGTGGTGTTCAGAGAAATGAAATCGAAAGAGGACAGGTCCTCGCTAAACCAGGTACAGTACACCCACACAAGAAATTCACAGCTCAGGTTTACGTACTGACAAAAGACGAAGGTGGTCGTCATACACCATTCTTCAACAACTACCGTCCACAGTTCTACTTCAGAACAACAGATATCACTGGCGTTATCACCCTTCCAGAAGGTACAGAAATGTGCATGCCTGGTGATAACGTAGAAATGACAATCGAACTGATCCACCCAATCGCTATGGAACAGGGTCTTACATTCGCTATCCGTGAAGGTGGACGTACTGTAGGATCAGGACGTGTTGCTACAATCATCGAATAATATTCGCTAAGCAATGAGCAATGCAAATCCAACGAATGATGAGTTGTGCATTGCGAGTATAACGCGCATATCGTATATAAATGAGTGTCAGGAGTACACTCTGTGTCCAAACGTAAGATACCCCGGAACCGCAAGGTTTCCGGGGTTTTTCTGTACTCTAAGAAAAGAATTGTTTCTAATCGCAATAGTTACACATAAAGAATTGCCAATTTTTATTTCTATCTTGCAAATTTTGGGACTTGTTTTTACGATTCTTTTGTATAAAGGAATTATTAAGAAGCAGAATAATTGGTTGAACAATAGTCATGGAAGGAGATATCGATGATGACGAAATCTTTTGAGAATGATTCAGATACAAATCACGGTCTGAATAGCCATAGAAAGCCGGAGGATGCATCTTTTATGCGCGAGGCTATTCGTCTTTCACAACTTGCCGTAGAACATGGAAATGAGCCTTTTGGAGCGGTTTTGGTAAAAAATGGAGAAATTGTATTTACGAATGAAAATCAGATTTATACAAGACATGATCCGACCTTTCATGGAGAAGCCGGACTGATTCGTGAATTCTGTGCAATGACATCAATCACAGATTTGCATGACTATACGCTTTATTCCAGCTGTGAGCCGTGTTTTATGTGCAGTGGCGCAATGGTCTGGGTGAAATTAGGCCGATTAGTATATGGTGCAAGCAATAGCGATTTAGAGGCGATACTTGGTAACGAAGGATGTAATTGTTCAAAGATTGTTTTTGACAATTCCTTTTGGCAGCCACAGGTAACAGCGGGGATTCTTCGGGATGAAAGTCTCATGATTCTGAAAGATTATTTTGATACGCATGCAAAAGGTTGATAGGGTATATTGATCAGAAATAATAACGCAATTGTAAAATAATAATGCCATTCATGGTTGAAATCCGGCTATGAAAGACAGCAAATAGGTGGGTATCGTTCGTTTGGGACAAACAATTGTGACAATATAAATACAATATAGACGGATATGCAGCAATAACTAAAAAAATCAAATTAGTGTATATGAGAAATAAAATTCGATATATTATTAAAAAAATCAAAAAAACTGTTGACAATTTAAAATAGGAGTGGTATCATAATCAAGCTGTCAGCGAGAACAACGCGAAACAGCACAGATTCCATCGGATCAGAAAGAAATTTGAAAATAAATGAAAAAAGTTGTTGACAAACTTCTTCCGGTTTGATAGAATAGACAAGCTGCTTCAAACGAGCAGTAACGAACTTTGATAATTGAACAACAAAACAATCCCGAAAATTCCTAAAAAGAATTTTT
>OLNW01002114.1_pt1 | contig 17861 bp, 16 predicted proteins | sample 1672121 | NCBI WGS metagenome assembly OLNW01 (sample SAMEA3136648, study PRJEB25190) | human gut metagenome
TATGTGTCGGCGACCACCGATAACCGGGATCAGACCGTACTGGAATTGTTGCCGGAGGGACTTCGCAAAGACCTGTTCCCGGTGGGACGGCTTGACAAAGATACGGAGGGATTGCTACTGCTGACGAACGACGGAGATCTCGCACACCGGCTGCTGTCTCCGAAAAAACATGTGGACAAGACCTATTATGCAAGGATTGACGGAAAAGTGGTAGCAGAAGATCAGGAAGCGTTTTTACAGGGCGTGGATATCGGGGATGAGACGAAGACACTCCCGGCGAAGCTTGAGATTTTAGAGGGCGCAGATGTTTCCGAGATCCTGCTGACGATACATGAAGGGCGTTTTCATCAGGTGAAACGGATGTTTCAGGCAAGAGGCAAACAGGTAATCTACCTGAAACGGATGACGATGGGACCGCTTGTACTCGGCGAGGATCTGCCAAAAGGCGTTTACCGGGAACTGCGGGAAGACGAGCGGAAAGCGCTTGGAATTCATTGATACAGAACAGAAAGAGTAACTATTCAGTAAGGTATATTCCGCGAGGTGTTTTGGCATGAATATGCCAAAATCCAGAGACATACAAGCCAAAATGCCATCACCGAAGGTGATTTTCATTGCATTTTGGCTCGTAACTGTGAAGGTACTGAACTGTTATAAAGGATTATTATATATGTTAGAAAATATCAAAGCAGTGCTGTTTGATCTGGACGGCACACTGGTGGATTCGATGTGGATGTGGAAGGACATCGATATCGAATATCTGGGGCGGTATGGATATGAATTACCGTCGGAACTGCAAAAAGAGATTGAAGGAATGAGCCTCTCCGAGACAGCCGTGTACTTTAAGGAACGGTTTGCCATCCCGGAGAGCCTGGAAGAAATCAAGAGCACCTGGATGGATATGGCAAGGGATAAATATACCCACGAAGTGCCACTGAAGCCGGGAGCAAGAGAGTTTCTGGTGTGGCTGAGACAGCAGGGGATCCGTACAGGAATCGCAAGTTCCAACGGAATCGAGCTGGTTGAGACTGTCCTGAAAGCACAGGGGATCCGGGAATATCTGGAATCCGTACATACCTGCTGCGAGGTTCCGAAAGGGAAACCTGCCCCGGATATTTATCTTATGGTGGCAGAGACACTGGGAGTAAAACCGGAAGAATGTCTGGTCTTCGAGGATGTTCCGATGGGCATTTTGGCAGGAAAAAATGCCGGTATGCGCGTCTGTGCGGTAGAAGATACCTTCAGCGTCAACCAGCGGGAAGAAAAGAAAAAACTTGCGGATTATTATATAGAAAGTTATGATGAGATACCAAGAGAAAGGATGCAGCCATGAGCGGACAGTTTTTGCCGGTGACGATGGAAGAATGCCGGGAGAGGGGAATTGAACAGCCGGATTTTGTCTATGTGTGCGGAGACGCATATGTGGATCATTCTTCTTTCGGAGCGGCGATCATCTGCCGCCTGTTAGAAAGCCGGGGATACTCGGTGGGAATGATCGCCCAGCCGGACTGGAAAGATCCGGAAAGCGTTCAGGTGTTCGGCGAACCGCGTCTTGGATTCCTCGTATCTGCCGGAAATATGGATTCTATGGTAAATCATTATACCGTATCCAAAAAACACAGACAAAAAGACTCCTATTCTCCGGGTGGAGAGATGGGACACCGGCCGGACCGGGCAGTGATCGTCTACGGCAATCTGATCCGCAGAACGTATAAAAAGACGCCGATCATCCTGGGCGGTATTGAGGCGAGCCTTCGGAGACTGGGGCATTACGATTACTGGTCCGATCAGGTGAAACGAAGCGTACTGCTGGATTCCGGGGCGGATCTGATCTCTTACGGCATGGGAGAACATTCGATCATTGAGATCGCGGATGCGCTGGCTTCCGGGCTGGATGTGAAAGATATCACATTTATCCGGGGAACGGTGTACCGCTGCAAGAGTGTGGAACATATACCGGAACCGCTGTATCTGCCATCCTTTGAAGAAATCAAAGAAAAGAAAGAGCAGTATGCAAGAAGCTTCGGTATCCAGCATCAGAACACCGACCCGTATCAGGCAAAGGTTCTGGTAGAAGATTACGGCAATCAGGGGTATGTGGTACAGAATCCGCCGGCGTATCCGCTGAGCGAGCAGGAGATGGACGATGTATATCATCTGCCGTTTATGCGGACGTATCATCCGATGTATGAAAAAAAAGGCGGGATCCCGGCGATTGAGGAGATCAAATTCAGTCTTACCAGTAACCGTGGATGTTTCGGCGGCTGTAATTTCTGTGCACTGACCTTTCATCAGGGGCGGATCGTGCAGGTTCGAAGCCACGAATCGCTGTTAGAAGAAGCAGTCGAGATGACGAAAGATCCTGATTTTAAGGGGTATATTCACGATGTGGGCGGTCCTACGGCAGATTTCCGTCAGCCGGCGTGTAAAAAACAGCTGACTAAAGGAGCCTGTACGAACCGTCAATGTCTGTTTCCGACACCGTGTAAGAATCTGATCGCGGATCATTCGGATTATCTTACCCTGCTTCGAAAGCTTCGGAAGGTTCCGAAAGTGAAGAAAGTATTTATCCGTTCGGGCATCCGTTTTGACTATGTGCTGGCGGATTCGAAGAGCCATTTCTTACAGGAACTGGCGGATTATCATGTGAGCGGGCAGTTGAGGGTGGCACCGGAACATGTGGCGGACAAAGTCCTGGAAAAAATGGGAAAACCATCCCATAAAGTCTACCAGGAATTTTTAAAACAGTATTATGCCTGCTGTAAAAAAAGCGGGAAAGAACAGTATGCGGTTCCTTATTTTATGTCTTCCCATCCGGGATGCGGACTGAAAGAGGCGGTGGAACTGGCAGAATATATCCGGGATATGGGATTTATGCCGGAGCAGGTACAGGATTTTTATCCGACACCGTCGACGATCTCCACCTGTATGTATTATACGGGACTGGATCCGCGGACGATGGAGAAGGTGTATGTACCGGTCAATCCGCATGAGAAAAACATGCAGAGGGCGCTGATCCAGTACCGGCGTCCGGAGAATCGGAAATTGGTGGAGGAAGCGCTGATCAAGGCAGGAAGACAGGATCTGATCGGATTCGGTCCGAAGTGCCTGATCCGTCCGTATGACGGCAGACGGGCACAGAAGGTTGAAAATCTGAAAACACAGACAGGCTCCGCAGGAAAGAACAGAAAAAATGGAAGAGGAAATCTAAATCAGAGTCAACAGCCGAATGGCAGACAGCAAAAACAGCATGCGGGTAAGAAAAAGACCATCCGTAACGTGCATAAAAAACGGTAACAGAAAGGATAAAGCATGAAAAAAGTAAAAAAAGGTGATTATGGATACATTCGATATGAGAAGAAAAAACGACTGCTGACAACGGTAGTTTTGTTTCTGATTCCTCTGGCGGCATTTCTGGCAGCGTTTCTCATCACGGGAACCAAGAAAAATATTATTACCGTCATTGCCATGGTAGGCTGCCTTCCGGCGTGCCGTGCTCTGGTGAATATGATCATGATGTGGCTGCAGAAACCGATGGATGCGAAAGTCTATAAAAAGATCCAGGCACATGAGGGTGAGCTGGAAGTGACTTATGAGACTTACCTGACCACTTATGAGAAGAGTGTATTTGTGGAAAGCTTTGCGGTGTGCGGCAACAAGGTCATCGGCTACACCAGCCATATGGATGGTTCCACACAGTTTATCGAGGATCATGTGCGGGGCATCCTGAAACAGAACGGTTATAAAGCAGAAGTGAAAGTGTTCAAAGAACTGAAAACCTATCTGGAACGGATGGATTATCTGAACGCACACAAACAGGAACTGGAGCAGAATATTTCTTTCAAACCGGATGAGCGGTATCCGGATCTGTCCAGAGATCAGCTGATCAAACATACGATCCTGGCGATTTCTTTGTAAGGGAAAAGAAAATATATGAGAGATCTGACAATCGGAAAAAATGAAGCCGGTCAGCGGATGGACAAATACCTGAAAAAGTATTTTCCGGAAGCCGGTTCTGGGTTCTTGTATAAGATGCTTCGGAAGAAGAATATTTTGTTAAATGAAAAAAAGGCAGACGGGAAAGAAATGCTGAAACAGGGTGACTGTATCCGGCTGTACCTGGCGGAAGAGACAATTGAGAAGTTCCGCGGGGCACAGAAAACACCGGCGGTCTCCCAAAAGAAAACTCCCGGTGTGAAACTGGATGTGATCTATGAGGATGAACATGTGGCGATGGTCAACAAACCGGCAGGAATGCTGTCACAGAAAGCAAAACCGTCGGATCAGTCACTGGTGGAGTATTTTCAGAGGTATCTGCTGGATACGGGAGCAATCAGCGAACAGGAGTTAGAGACTTTTCATCCGGCTCCGTGTAACCGGCTGGACCGGAATACCAGCGGGCTGGTGCTGTGCGGAAAGAGCCTTGCGGGGCTGCAGGCATTATCCGAAGCACTGAAACTGCGAACGATGAAAAAATACTATCTGGCACTGGTGCTCGGAAAGGTCGATCAGCCGGGGCATCAGAAAGCATGGCTGTGTAAAGATACAAAGACGAATCAGGTGAAAGTCAGCACCAGGCAGATGCCCGGAAGTTCTCCGATTGAGACCGCCTGGGAGCCGGTCTGGAGCAACGGGCAGGAGACGCTTTTAAAAGTGGAGCTAATCACCGGAAAATCGCATCAGATCCGCTGCCATCTGGCAAGTCTCGGTTATCCGCTGGCGGGAGATCCAAAGTACGGAAACGCCCGGTGGAATGCAGGACTGAAGCAGGAATATGGTCTGAAACGCCAGTTTTTGCATGCATGGCAGGTGGAATTTCCACAGATGTCCGGAGCACTGGAAACGCTGTCTGGAAAATGTTTTACAGCACCGCTTCCCAAAGAACTGGAACGGATCACAGAGGGCGAGAGAAAGAAGGGTAAATCATGACAGAAGAGAGAATAGGCGGAGAAGAAACTACTGGAAAAAAGAAACCGAAAAAGAGTCTGAAAAGAGAGCTTATGGAAGATATTATCATGATCGTGTTCGTTCTGATAACGGTCTGGGTAATGAAAAATTATGTGCTGATCAATGCTGTCATCCCTTCGGCATCGATGGAAGATACGATCATGACGGGCGACCGGATTTTCGGAAGCCGGCTGTCGTATGAGTTCGGCGGGCCGCAGAGAGGGGATATTGCGATCTTCAAGTTTCCGGATGATGAGAGTCAGCTGTATATCAAGCGGGTGATCGGACTTCCGGGAGATAAAGTACAGATCATTGACGGAAAAGTCTATATCAATGACTCTGAGACACCGCTGGACGAGCCTTACCTGCCGGAACCACCGGAAGGGGATTATGGTCCGTATTATGTGCCGGAAGACAGCTATTTTATGCTGGGGGATAACCGGAACTGGTCGAAAGACTCCCGGTTCTGGACAAATACCTATGTGAAAAAAGAAAAAGTTCTCGCAAAAGCGATCTTCCGTTATTATCCGTTTAACAAGATCGGTGTGATCGAAAAGGACTGATGGGAGGAAAATATGGCAACCTGGAATTCAAGAGGACTCAGGGGTTCTACACTGGAAGAACTGATCAACCGGAGCAATGAACAGTACCGTGAAAAGGGGCTGGCACTGATTCAGAAAGTGCCGACACCGATCACGCCGGTTCGGATCGCCAAGGATACCAGACAGATCACCCTGGCGTATTTTGAACAGAAAAGTACGGTGGATTACATCGGGGCAGTGCAGGGGATTCCCGTGTGCTTCGATGCGAAAGAGTGCAAAGAAACAGTATTTCCCCTTGCCAATGTCCATGAGCATCAGGTACGGTTTATGAGAGAATTTGAACAGCAGGAGGGAATTTCTTTCCTGCTGATTTATTTTTCGGGAAGAAATGAATTCTATTACCTGCCATTCCGGGATCTGTGGTGGTTCTGGGAGCGGGCGCAGAATGGCGGCAGAAAGAGTTTTCTGTACGAAGAACTGAATCCTTCTTATTTTCTTACGAACCACGGAGGGATCCTGGTACCGTATCTGGATGGGATCCAGAAAGATTTGCAGGACAGGGATTGACAATTTTACTGTCTTCACATATAATGTATTAGCATAGTAGCACATTAGCAGACTAAAGCGTATAAAGAGTAACTGATATGATAAATCAAAAAGTTACAGAAAAAAGATAAAGAAGAGGATAGAACCATGAGACAATTATTTCATACCCCGGAAGGAGTCCGGGATGTTTACGGAACCGAATGTGCAAAGAAACTGTATCTTCAGAGAAAAATGGAGAAGATCTTTCATGCATACGGTTACCAGAGTATAGAGACACCTACCTTTGAGTTTTTCGATGTGTTCGGAAAACAGGTGGGAACCACGCCGTCCAGAGAACTCTACAAGTTTTTTGACCGCGATGGCAATACCCTGGTGCTTCGTCCGGACTTTACACCTTCCATCGCGAGAGCGGCATCCATGTATTATCATCAGGAAGATATGCCGATCCGTCTCTGCTACAGCGGAAACACGTTTGTGAACCGCTCCAGCTACCAGGGACGACTGAAAGAATCCACCCAGATGGGTGTGGAACTTTTGGGCGATGCATCGGTGGACGGAGACGGTGAGATCATTGCCATGACCGTGGAACTGTTAAAGGCAGCAGGACTGAAAGAATTTCAGATCAGTATTGGTCAGGTGGATTTCTTCAAGGCACTGGTTGATGACTCCGGTATGTCCGAAGAGACGATCCAGGAACTGCGCCAGCTGATCTCCAATAAAAATTATTTTGGCGTGGAAGAACTTCTGGAGAATCAGAGACTGTCCAAAGAACAGGTAGAGGCGCTGACTGCACTGCCACAGCTTTTCGGCGGTCCGGAAGTCCTGAAGAAAGCAGAAAGCCTGACCGGTAACCCGAAAGCACTTGCTGCGATCCGCCGGTTACGGGAACTGTATCAGGTGGCAGCCTGCTACGGCTGTGAAGAGTATATTTCTTTTGACCTTGGTATGCTCAGCAAATATCAGTATTATACCGGCATTATTTTCCAGGGATTTACCTATGGTACCGGTGAGCCGCTGGTAACCGGTGGACGGTACAACAAACTGTTGGAACATTTCGGAAGACCGGCTCCGGCGATCGGTTTCTGTCTGGTGATGGAACAGGTGTTAAATGCACTGAACCGTCAGAACATTCAGGTTCCGGTTCTGGAAGGAAAACGTCTGGTTTTATATAATGAAAGAAACCGCGAGGCAGCGATCCAGATTGCCGGTATGCAGAGAACACACGGCATGCAGATCCAGTGTATGCGGATGGAAGAAGGACTGAAAGCGGAAGACTACATCGTTTATGGCAAGAGTCATCAGTTCACGGATATCGTATCCCCGGTAGGAGAGGATCAGATCCAGGTAATCAATCTGTTTACCGATGAAGTACAGATGACCAATCAGAAAAGTTTTCAGTAGGAGGAAAGACCAATGAGATATTTAACCATCGCACTGACGAAAGGCCGTCTGGCGGAGAAAACACTGGAGATGCTGGAAGCCGTAGGCATCACCTGTGACGAGATGAAAGATAAAAAGACAAGAAAGCTGATCTTTGTCAACGAAGAACTGAAACTGCGGTTTTTCCTGGCAAAGGGTCCGGATGTTCCGACCTATGTGGAATACGGGGCAGCAGATCTTGGTGTTGTGGGACGCGATACGATCCTGGAAGAAGGAAGAAAATTATACGAAGTGATGGATCTTGGCTTTGGCAAATGCAGAATGTGTATCTGCGGACCGGAATCAGCGAAAGAACTGTTAGACGGAAACCAGCAGATCCGTGTGGCAACGAAATACCCGAATATTGCAAAAGATTATTTCTATAATAAAAAGAACCAGACCGTGGAAATCATCAAATTAAACGGTTCCATTGAACTGGCACCGATCGTAGGACTTTCCGAAGTGATCTGCGATATCGTAGAGACCGGTTCAACACTGCGGGAAAACGGTCTGCATGTTCTCGAAGAAGTATGCCCGCTGTCCGCGAGAGTGGTTGTCAACCAGGTGCGCATGAAGATGGAAAGTGAACGGATCTCAGAACTTTTAGGAAAGTTAAAACAGGTCATCAAGGAGGCAGACAGATGAGAATCGTAAAATTAACAAAAGAAACCACAAAAAATATTCTGGAAAACATGTTAAAGAGAAGCCCGAGCCAGTACGGAGAGTACGAAAGCCGGGTACAGGCGATCATTCAGAACATCAAGGAAAACGGAGACGAAGCCCTGTTTTCCTATACGAAACAGTTTGACAAGGCAGACATCGATGCTTCCAATGTAAAAGTAACAGAAGCAGAATTTGAAGAGGCATACAAAGCTGTAGATCCGGCACTTCTGGACGTGATCCGCAAAGCACTGGTCAATATCGAGAGCTACCATGAACTGCAGAAACAGAACAGCTGGTTCAAGAGCACGCCGCAGGGAACGATGCTGGGACAGAAAGTGACACCGCTGGAGAAAGTCGGTGTTTATGTACCGGGCGGAAAAGCGGTATATCCGTCTTCTGTTCTGATGAACATCATGCCGGCAAAAGTGGCAGGTGTCGATAAGATCATCATGACCACCCCATGTAATGCAGAAGGAAAAGTCAATCCGGCAGTTCTTGTCGCTGCAAAAGAGGCAGGCGCAGATGAAGTATACAAAGCAGGCGGTGCACAGGCGATTGCAGCCCTTGCATTTGGAACAGAAAGCATCCCGAAAGTAGACAAGATCGTAGGACCGGGAAATATCTATGTAGCGCTGGCGAAAAAAGCCGTATATGGTCATGTAAGCATCGATTCCATCGCGGGACCGAGCGAGATCCTGGTACTGGCAGACGAGACAGCCAACCCGCGCTATGTGGCAGCAGATCTGTTATCTCAGGCAGAACACGACGAGCTGGCATCTGCGATCCTGATCACGACAAGCGAAGACTTCGCAAAGAAAGTCAGCGAAGAAGTTGAGGGATTTGTACAGGTTCTTGAAAGAAAAGCAATTATTCAGAAATCTCTGGACAATTTTGGATATATCCTGGTGGCAGAGGACATGAACGAAGCGATTGACACTGCAAATGAGATTGCTTCCGAACATCTGGAAATCGTTACTGCCAATCCGTTTGAGGTCATGACAAAGATCCGCAATGCAGGAGCGATCTTCATCGGAGAATACAGCTGTGAACCGCTGGGTGATTATTTTGCAGGACCAAACCACATTCTGCCGACCAACGGAACCGCAAAATTCTTCTCTCCGCTGTCTGTTGATGATTTTGTGAAGAAATCCAGCATCATCTACTATTCCAGAGAAGCATTGCAGCCGATCCACAAAGATATCGAGCAGTTTGCAAAATGCGAACAGCTGACCGCACATGCCAACTCGATCGCAGTGCGTTTTGAAGGGGAGGAATAAGGTATGGAGATCCGCAGACTGGAAGAACAGGGTATGACCCGTAATGTACTGGTGCAGCGCAATACCAAAGAGACGAAGATCACGATGAGCCTGAATCTGGACGGAACCGGAAAAGCCAGCCTGAATACCGGCATCGGATTTTTTGATCATATGCTGGATGGATTTGCCCGTCATGGATTCTTTGATCTGGATCTTGCCGTGGATGGCGATCTGAACGTGGACAGCCATCACACGATCGAAGATACCGGAATCGTACTGGGTACGGCTATTAAAGAAGCACTGGGCGATAAAGCAGGGATTCGCCGTTATGGAAGCATGATTCTTCCCATGGACGAGACACTGGTCCTTTGCGGCATCGATCTGTCCGGTCGCCCGTATCTGAACTTTGACGGTACATTTACCGCAGAACGTCTTGGAGATATGGATACAGAGATGGCCAGAGAGTTTTTCTATGCGGTCAGCTATGCAGCCGGCATGAACCTACACATCAAGGTACTGGACGGAACCAACAACCACCATATCATGGAAGCAATGTTCAAAGCATTTGCGAAAGCACTGGATCAGGCAACACAGGTGGATGACCGGATTCATGGAGTTTTGTCTACCAAAGGCAGTCTGTAAAATGGCTGCATAAAACAGAAGAAAGAGAAATCAATGATTATGGAAGAAAGAAAAGGAACACTGTTAAAAGCAGCATTTGCCTGGGAAGATCTGAAACTGAACAGTGACGGAATGGTCTGCGTGGTGGTGCAGGATGATAAAAATAAAGATGTCCTGATGGTTGCCTATATGAACCGGGAAGCCTATGAAAAGACAATCGAGACCGGTGTGATGACGTACTGGAGCCGCAGCAGAAACGAACTGTGGGTGAAAGGACTCACCAGCGGACATTTCCAGTATGTACAGTCCCTGTATCTGGACTGTGACAACGATACGATCCTGGCACGGGTCGATCAGGTCGGCGCTGCCTGCCATACCGGAAGTCGCAGCTGCTTTTTTAAGGAAATGGCGAAGAAAAACACGGAACAATAAGAACTAAATTTTAGAATTGCATAAAATTTATGTATAAGTTTCATACTATTGTTTATCGGAAATACGCTTGTGTATTTTATTTTTGATGCTATAATAGGATATGATTTTATTATTCTATCCTGTTATAGCATTTTTGCGCTTAAAGGCAAAGAGACCCTGTGGCTGTAGAGAAAACTGCAGGGAGTGTAACAGATATCTGGAGGAGCTATGAAGATTATAATTATCGGATGTGGAAAAGTCGGATCTGCCCTAGCAGAGGAACTGACCATGGAAAATCATGAAGTGGCGATTGTAGATATATCTGCCCAGAAATTACAGGAGGTAGGAGAGGATCTGGATGCCCTGCAGATTCAGGGAAACGGATCCAGCATCAATGTACTGATGGATGCCGGTGTGACCTCTGCGGATCTTGTGATCGCAGTGACCGGATCGGATGAACTGAATCTGCTGTGTTGTCTTGTGGCAAAAAATCTGGGAAAATGTCATACAGTTGCCCGGGTAAGAAATCCGATTTACAACAAGGAAATCAATCTGATGAAAGAGAGTCTTGGCATTTCCATGATCATCAACCCGGAGATGGCAACTGCTGCAGAGATCGCACGGCTGCTTCGATTTCCTTCGGCCATTAAAATTGATCCTTTTGCCAAGGGAAAAGTGGAACTGTTAAAGTTCCGTCTGAAACCGGAATTCCGTCTGGACGGTAAGTCTATCGTTGAGATCAACATGAAAGGGAAACATAATATTCTGGTTGCGGGTGTAGAACGTGGCGAGCAGGTATTCATCCCGAACGGTGATTTTGTACTGCAAAACGGTGATCTGGTATCGCTCCTGGCATCTCCGAAGAATGCTTCCGCATTTTTCAAGTCTATTGGTTTAAAGACCAATCAGGTGAGAAACTGTATGATCGTGGGTGGCGGAACCATCGCTATCTTCCTTGCAAGAATGTTGCTGGAGATGAAAATGCGCGTTGTGATCATCGAACAGTCCAAAGAGCGATGTGAGCTGCTGGCAGATCTGCTGCCGGATGCAACGGTGGTCAACGGGGATGGTACAAGCAAGAACCTGCTGTTTGAAGAAAATCTGGAAAACGCTGAAGCGTTTGTGGCACTGACCAATATGGATGAGGAAAATATTCTGCTTGGCATGTTTGTGGAGCGGATGTCCCATGCAAAAGTAGTCACAAAGGTCAATCGTGTGGCGTTTGATGATATTACAGACGAACTGGAACTTGGAAGTCTGATCCATCCGAAATATATCACGACGGATCGGATTCTTCAATATACGAGGGCAACGCAGAATTCCATCGGAAGTAATGTGGAGACACTGTATCATATTCTGGACAGCAAGGCAGAGGCTCTGGAGTTCGTGATCCGGGAAAATTCTTCGGTAGTTGGCGTGGAACTGAAAGATCTGCGGTTGAAAAATAACCTGCTGGTCGGCTGTATTAATCGAGGCGGAAAAGTGCTGATCCCGCGTGGTGATGACTGCCTGATGGTGGGAGATACCGTTGTCGTAGTGACCAGCCAGAAATGCCTGCGGGACATTGAAGATATTCTGGAAAAATAGGAGAGATACGTATGAATTATCGAATTATTACCTATGTGATCGGCTGGGTACTGAATCTGGAAGCCATCTGCATGACACTTCCTGCAGTTACCGGGCTGATCTATGGAGAAAAAACATGGACCTCCTTTTTGATCACAGGACTGATCAGTGCGCTGGCAGGAACGCTCCTTGTAGTGCGTCGACCGGAAAAACCGCACTTTTTTATGAAAGAGGGATGTGTATCGGTAGCTCTTTCCTGGATAGTGCTCAGTCTGATTGGCGCGTTACCTTTTATGATCAGCGGGACGATTCCGCATTTTGTGGATGCTCTTTTCGAGACGGTCTCAGGTTTTACAACAACGGGAGCCAGCATTATGGCATCTGTGGAAGATGCACCACGTTGTATCCTGATGTGGAGAAGTTTTACCCATTGGATCGGTGGTATGGGTGTTCTGGTATTATTGCTTTCTATTATTAAGATGAGTGGTGGTTCACAGATGAATCTGATGAAAGCGGAGAGTCCGGGTCCCTCAGTCAGCCGTCTGGCACCTACCGTACGTTCTACGGCAAAGATTCTGTATACGATCTATCTTCTGATGACGGTGCTGGAGACTGTGATTCTGCTGTTATGTGGAATGCCGGTATTTGATGCGCTGACAACTGCTTTTGGTACAGCCGGTACCGGAGGGTTCGGAATCAAGAATGACAGTATGGGTGGCTATAGCGTAACGATTCAGATCGTTGTTACTGTATTCATGATTCTGTTTGGTATTAATTTCAACGTGTATTTTCTGTTGCTATCCAAAAAATGGAAACAGGCACTGAAAAATGAGGAGGTACGCTGGTATCTGGCCATCATTCTGGGCGCGGTTCTTCTGATTGGATGGAATATCCGGGGAGTCTATGGAAGTATGGGAAAGGCAATCCAACAGGCTGCTTTCCAGGTTGCATCGATTATTACTACCACCGGATTTGCGACGGTCGATTTTAATATCTGGCCGGAGGTTTCCCGGACGATTCTCGTGCTTCTGATGTTTGTCGGTGCATGTGCAGGCAGTACCGGTGGAGGTATTAAAGTTTCGCGTTTTATTATCCTGTTAAAAGCGATGAAGAAAGAGATCAAGCAGTATCTGCATCCCCGTCAGATCCGGAAAATCCGGATGGATGGAAGAGTTGTGGAACATGAAGTGGTAAGAAATGTCAATGTGTTTATGGTTGTGTATATCATGATTTTTGCGACTTCTGTGTTTATTCTGGCATTTGATAATCTGGATCTGATCACGAATTTTACGGCGGTTGCGGCAACTTTTAATAATATTGGTCCCGGACTGGAGCTGGTTGGACCGACGGCGAACTTTAATGTGTTTTCGGATGTTGGTAAGTATGTGTTGATTTTTGATATGCTGGCGGGACGGTTGGAGATTTTTCCGTTGCTGCTGGTGTTCTTTCCGGATACGTGGAGGAAGTTCTAAAAAAGGGTGTGCCAAGACGAACGCCAGAAAGAGAATTGGCGGGCGGACGCCCGAAAGCCGATCGCGCTGTCTGCGGCAACGTGGGCAGGGCAACTTTAAGCTAGCCGCTAACTTCGGCTATGGTTCGCGAGGGTCAGCTGACCCTCGCGAAAGCCTGCGTAAGCGTCGGATCTTAAAGCTTGCCCTAACCGCCCACAAAGTGTTGCTCGCAGACAGTGCGATCGGCTTTCTGGCTGTTTACTGGCTGTAATTGTGGTGGGCGGAAAGTAAACAGTCCCCCTTGTCAAGGACATTTTGAATTAGTGTAGTGCCTATTTTTTAGACACCTACACAAAGATAATATCCCTGATTTGGGACATTCTATCGTTGGGGTATCCGTAGAAGTGGACACATGACAGTGTTGGCAATTGGAGAAGAGAAGTGGTGTAGTAACTGGGAGATGTTGGTAATGAAACATGAAAATTGATGTTTGGAAGGTATAATTAGAATATGTTGATGGATTATGAAGGTGAAAAGACTGGAAACAAAAAGAGCCGACAGGTGTATCTGCGTGATGCGAGATACAATACCTGTCGGCTTTAATATTTTGAGGATGGCAGCCTAGTGTTTTGGGTGCTACTCATCCCAGCCTTCGTAGAATCGAATATTTACGGAGATGATGCGGACGATGTCTTCCGGGGTCAGGTCGAGGTCGGAGGGGTCGGAGATGCTGGGAAGGTTGGGTTCTTCTTCGTCCAGTTCTACGGTGATCCAGTTGTAGGCGGCTTCGTTGGCATTCTCGATGGCTTCGTCCAGAGTATCTCCGGTGGAGGTGCAGCATTCGAGATCCGGAAAGTAGCCGTTGTATGTTCCGTCTTCATTTTTGCGGAAGACAGCAGGGTACATAAATTTCATGGGTAAGACTCCTTTGTTTTTTGATTCTTTGATTTAGTATAATAGTGTTTGATAGTTTGCTCCAAACGTTTTTTAGTATACAACATCTTTTGATGGTTGGCAAATAAATCGCGGAATATTATCAGTGAAACGTAACTAAATAAGAACAGCAATGTCCTTTTTTCAGAAAACAACAGTTGAGATGAAGGAAAATCAGAGATATAATAATAGAATAGAATCTGTCAGAAAAGAGAACAAAAAAGCAGGAGGGTTTTGATATGAGAAAAAATTTAGGAGCAAAAGCATATACATATCCACAGCCGGTATTTATCCTGGCAGCTTACGGAAAGGACGGAACACCGAATGCAATGAACGCAGCCTGGGGCGGCATCAGCGATGACAAAGAACTGACCATGTGCATCAGTGCCAGCCATAAGACAACGGAAGATATCCTGGCGAAAAAAGCATTTACTGTAAGTATGGCAGATGCCGCTCATGTGGAAGCATGTGATTATGTGGGAATCGTTTCCGGAACCAAAGAGCCGGACAAATTCGCAAAAGCAGGATTTCACGCAGTAAAATCAGAGTTCATAGATGCACCACTGATCGAAGAACTCCCGATTGCCGTAGAATGCAGACTGAAAAGCTACGACCCGGAAAGTTGCCGGATGGTGGGAGAAATCGTAAACATCAGTGTGGATGAGCGTGTACTGGACGAGAACGGTAAAGTGGATGTGGCAAAAGCTCAGCCAATTACGTTTGATCCGTTTAACAATACCTATGTGGTACTGGGGAAAACCGTTGGAAGAGCATTTCATGATGGAATGAATCTGAAAAAATAATGTAACTGTTCAGTAACTTCACAGTTAAGATTCGATGAAGAGTTATCTTCATGACAGAAATAAGAAGATGATTCTGGAAAGTATAAAGAAAATAAAATTTTAAGTGAAAGACTCGATGCTGGATTTTAGCAGTATCGAGTCTTTTTGTATGAAAATTGTGAAAATATAATAAAAAGAGGAAGAAAAGTGTAAATATTTGTTGCGAAACACACAATAACGGGATATAGTATAAGTAAAATTGTATTTTGTAAATGGAGAAAGATATGTTAGCCAGACTGGAAATGAAATTAAAATGTGAGGAAGAGTTAAATTACCAGATGAGTTCGCTTTTTCATGGTGTTCTGATGGAACTTTTACCAAAAGAATATGCAGATTATTTGCATCTGTCGCAGTTGCATCCATATACACAACATTTGGAATATAAAGAAAAAAACTGGTATTGGGTTGTGTGTTGCCTGAATAAAGAAACAACGAAAACGATAATTCAGGATACGTTGTGGAACACAGAAAAAATTGAAATCAAAAAAAGAGATATGGAGATTTTTATTGGACAGAAAAAGTATGATGAAGTTTCATATCGGGAATTAATGGAAGAATTTTATGAAAAAGATGCAAATCGTTATATACAGCTTCATTTTATTTCTCCTACAGCGTTCAAGCAACAGGGAAAATATGTTTTTTACCCGGATCTGCGTTGCATTTTTCAGAGTTTGATGAATAAATATGATGTTGCGGTTCAGGAAGAAACGATGTTGGATAGAGATACATTGGAACAGTTATGTGATGCGGCGCAGGTGATCCGGTATGATCTGAAAAGTACAAGCTTTCCCATGGAGGGGATAAAGATTCCGGCTTTTATCGGAAAGATTACAATTAAAATGAACGGAACACAAACGATGGCGAACTTTGCCAACATGCTTTTCCGATTTGGAGAATATGCAGGAGTTGGAATTAAAACAGCCATTGGAATGGGGTATATAAAAATGACAGAAGAAAGGGGAAGAAAATGATTACAGACAGGCAGATAAAATTAATCATCGGAAGTCTATTACATGATATCGGAAAAGTTGTATACAGAAGTGGCGATGGAAGAAATCACAGTCAGAGTGGATACGAATATCTGAAACAAGAGACAGATATGCAGGATACAGAGGTGTTGGATTGCATAAGATTTCATCATGGAAATCATCTGAAAAATGCGAATATTGAGTCAGATGCGTGTGCATATGTTACCTATTATGCGGACAACGTAGCAGCTTTCACAGATCGCAGAGAAGCAGAGAATGGAGAATACGGATTTGACAAGATGGTTCCACTTGCCAGTGTGTTTAATATTTTGAACGGAAATCATGGGAACAGTCATTACGCGATGAATGTTTTAGATCCCCGAAATGGAATTAACTATCCGACACAGGATCCTGTTGTCATGAATGAAACATTTTACCGACAGGTAATACAAAATATAACGGACAATCTGAAGGGGATTTCCTGGGATGAAGAATATATCAATTCTTTGTTGTCAGTATTGGAGGCGAATTTAAGTTATATTCCTTCTTCCACGGCAAAAAAAGAATTGACAGACATTTCCTTGTATGATCATGTAAAAATGACAGCAGCGATTGCTTCCTGCGTGGAACAGTATCTGGAAGAACAACAGGAAAAAGATTATAAAAAATGTCTGTTTACGGAGGCACAGGAGTCATATAAAAAAGAAATGTTTCTTTTGTATTCTATGGATGTGTCGGGAATTCAAAACTTTATTTATACCGTGGGAGAAAAAGGTGCTCTGAAAGGGCTGCGTGCAAGAAGTTTTTATCTGGAAATTATGATGGAACATATGGTAGACGAGTTACTTGAAAAACTGTTTCTTTCCAGAGCGAATCTGATATACACAGGTGGCGGTCACTGCTATATGTTACTTTCCAACACACAAAAGACACGTAATGTGATTGAACAGTATGAAAAAGAGACGAACCAGTGGTTGATGGATCATTTTGATACGGCTCTTTATGTGGCGTGCGGATATGCAACAGCAACCGCGAATGCATTGCGAAATGTTCCGGAGGGCAGCTACTCTGAATTGTATCTACAGATATCAAAAATGATTTCAACAAAAAAATCTCACAGATATACAGCGGATATGATTCGTTCTCTGAACAGAAAACAAAAAGAAGGGGAGCGTGAGTGTAAAGTATGCAGGAGAGTTGCAAAGCTTGTAGATGATAAATGCAGTACTTGCAATGCACTGGAAAAAATGTCAGGCAACATTTTAGATGAAAAATATTTTACTGTTTTGTGTGAAAACATACCGGATGCTTTACCGCTTCCCGGAGAGAAATATTTGGTAGCGGATACAGAAAGCAGACTTTTAAAACACATGAACCAGGATACTTATGTCCGGGCATATACGAAAAATAGTATATATACAGGAAAACATATCACTACAAAACTCTGGGTTGGTGACTATACCACAAAAAATACGTTTACAGACTTTGCGAAACAGGCAGAAGGTGTAAAGCGAATCGCTGTTTTGCGGGCAGATGTAGATAACCTGGGGACGACATTTGTATATGGATTTCAGAGGGAAAACAGAGACGATCGGTATGTTACGCTTTCGAGGACAGCTACGTTGTCGAGACAGTTGTCGCTCTTTTTCAAATGTTATATCAATCAGATACTGAAAAATGGAGAGCCGGATATTTT
>OLNW01002120.1_pt1 | contig 17820 bp, 15 predicted proteins | sample 1672121 | NCBI WGS metagenome assembly OLNW01 (sample SAMEA3136648, study PRJEB25190) | human gut metagenome
TTCCCTTTTCGTAAGCCATGATGGTTATCTCCTTTCCGACTTAGTTAAACGGTAACTCCTCGTCGATACCATCCGGGATATTCATGAAACCATCACCAGCGTCTGCGCTTGGTGCCGGGCTTGGTGCAGCCTGATGCTGGAAGCTTGCTCTGTTAGCGTCACTCTCAGCTCTGCTCTCTGCGAACTCCTGCTCTTCCACGATCACTTCTGTCGTATATACTTTTACGCCATCTTTGTTCGTGTAGCTTCCTGTCTGGATACGACCGGAAACAGAAACACGCATGCCCTGACGGAAATATTTCTCAGCAAACTCAGCGGAACGTCCGAATACAACACACGGAATAAAATCCGCTGTCGGCTCACCGTCTCTCTTGAATCTGCGATCTACTGCAACTGTATATCTCGCAACTGCTGTAGCGTTATCTCCCTGTGAATATCTCACTTCTGGATCTCTTGTCAACCGTCCTACTAAAACTGCTTTATTCATATATACCTCTTTCCGCTTATGCTTCCTGTTTCACGCATAAATATCTGAGTACACTGTCCATAATGCGGATACGCTGCTCCACCTCTGCAGGAACTGTGCTTTCAGCCTCAAAGTGGATGAAGTAATAAAATCCTTCTTTCATCTTCTGAATTTCATAAGCGAATCTTCTCTTGCCCCACTCATCAACGTCTGTGATGTTTCCGCCACAGCGAGTGACCATAGCTTTTACTTTCTCGATTACATCCGCTCTTGCTTCGTCTTCGAGTTTTGCGCTTACAACAACAGCTAATTCATACTTGTTCATGCTCATTTACCTCCTTATGGTCTCTTGGCCCCCGATCCTTTGCCGGGAACAAGGAAATTTGGATCACTGATGGATACTAATTCCAACAGCATGTCACAATTTGACATGATACCATATCTCATCAATTGTTTCAAGCCTTTTTTGTAATTTGTCTTGTATTTTTTTCAACCAATTTTCTCGGCACCATAATCTGATGTCCGCATCCCATACATTTCAGTCTGAAGTCAGCACCTACACGAAGTACTTCCCATTCCTGACTTCCGCATGGATGAGGTTTTTTCATCTTTATAACATCTCCGATGTCAAATCTGTCCGCCATGTTTTCTGTCCTTTCCTTCTTCTGTTATTACTGTTCACAGGTAACCTGTAAACAGCAACCATTAAAATACAGCTCGATTCTCCTGTGGATTCTCTTTTAGTCAGATCCACCCACCTCTTCTGTCAATACTCCCTGTAAAAGGAAACGTTCATCTTCTTTCACATTCGTACAGGTGGAAAGACTGACAATCTGGGAATCTTTATTTACTTCCACATCCACATCATAATTGGACGTATCTCTGCACAACTGGATGTACTCTTCAAATTCCTTATCTGTCGCATAACTCAGATTATAATTATCTGCCGTATCCTTTACCACACCTGCTGAAAATACTGTATAAGTCCGCACCTTTCCATCCGGTGTATAGATATAGAAATAAGGATACTCCTTGCAGAAGGCTTCCTTCTCATATTCTTTTAACTGTGAGAACATCTCTCCGCCAAGCTTCAGATTATGTCCATAGATCATCGTATTCCTGTCTGAGAAATCTGAATGATTATTCATGTCCATGAAGATTGCTCCAAGTTTATTGTCATTTGCTGTAAACGTCTTTGTCAGATATTCTTCATTATCTGAACTTTTTACTACCGGATAACTGATGATAGACGGTTCCTCAAATCGGATCCACGCAACAGTGTCTGCATTTTCTTTTAGCAGTGCATCAAAATCCACACTGAATCCAGTTCCACTTTCTTCTTCTCCTGCCTGACTGTTGTCTGTTGTCTCAATCGCAAGATCTTTGATCTTGTCATATTCTTTTCCACCGGAATAATAAGGCACTGTCATCTGGATCAGGCGGAACATTGAATAAACAAATACACAGACTGCTATAATCAGTACTAGGATTGATCCAAATCCATTTCCATTCTTTTTTCTCTCAACTCTTTGTCTTCTTCGACGACGCCGTCTTCTTTTATTATTAGCCATTTATTTTCTGCTACTAAAAACAGATGCATCTCTATATCTGTTTGCTGAATTGATGTCTCTATATTTTTTTACAGATCAGATACAGTATTCATCACCAGTAGCTTTTCCTTTCTTAAATTTCATTTTCACAAAATTCTCTTTAAATGTCTAGAGCGTGTCTGAAAAATTATTCCTGCACTCAAGCCCCCTTTAGAATCCAAGATTCTCATCCACAAGAATGATTTTAAATCTTCCCTTGGCTTTGCTGAATCTTGTCACAAGAATCTGACAACAGATACATTCCGGACTCTTACAGTCAAAGCAACTTCCGTTCTTTGAACATGGCGTATCAATTCCAAAACGCTGTGCATTGATCGGAGCTGCTTCATTTCTTGCTCTGCTCATTGCATCTTCCTGTGTCTTCACTACTTTATTCATCCCAACGATCAGAAGTACATTCTTTGGTCCGAACGAATATGCTGCCACACGGTTTGCATTTCCGTCAATATTGATAAATACTCCGTCTTCGCTCATGGCATTGACACTTCCAAGAAACCAGTCGCTGGTAAATGCTTTCAGGGCAATCTCATTCTTTTCTTCCGGAGTTTCTGCTTTATCTCTGTCATAGAATTCATAATTGCCGGAACAGACTGCATCATAAAGACCACATTCTTTTACAGATGACGCTCCACCCATATTGATCGTGCTTCCTTCCGGGATCAATTCCAGTGCCTTTTTTACAGCTTCCTCCTTTGTCTCTACATAATATGCTTCCATATTTCTGGATTCAAGTGCTTTTACCACACGTTTTCCAAGAACTTCATTTCTCATTTTTCTTACATCCATACTGTAAACCTCTTTTCTATAATCTTTATTTCGATTGCCTGTATCTGATTCTCTATCATAAAGAGTTCCGGCAAGAAGTTGCCGGATCAACCTCAAATGCTATAGTTTCGAAAGCTTTTCCCATAACTACTCTATCCAGTCACTCATTTCATTTACGAAATACCGCCCCGGGCGGCCGCAAGCATCTCCACATCGTCCATCTGACGTTCAATCTCCTGCTGTCTCTGGTCAAACAGAAGTCCCTTGTTATATCTGTAATAAAGATCAGAGCCATTTTCTCTTATAAACCACAGACTATAATAATTGGCATTCAACTCTGTGATAAACGCAACCATCTCCTGACTGTCTCCAAACGCATCCTCCATAAAATGGAACACATTCTCCAACACCTGTGCTGTATGTTCTGTCTGAACATCCAGTTTTTCCGTTTCCCCTCCAAACAGCTCGCGTACTTTCTCAAATTCATTTTTCTGTCCGTCAATGCTATCCTGATTCTTTTCAGCCAGCTTCATCAGGAACTGACGGAACGTAGCAGACACTTTCTGAAAAATCCGTTCTTCTTCTTTTGTGAATGTCTCGGAACGTTTTCCACATTCGAGATCATTTTCCACAGACTTTTCCACATCTGACAGCAAGATATCCTCCTGATGCTCGCGAAAATAAACAAGATATTCATATAATTTCGTTACATACGCATCCATCCGGAATGTATCCCGGAACATCTCTCCGAGTTTTCCGTTTAACAGACTGATGATGCTCAGATGCTCATCAAATGATGCAGCGCCAATCTTGCGAAGTGTATTTTTATCCCACTGTCCTTCCAGAATATCTTCCACATTATAGTCTTTTTTGTACTTATAATACAGTTCCAGATAATTCGCAAAATCTTTCGCTACGATCCGGTGCTGAAGATACTGTGTAACCACCTCGCGGTCAACCGTTTTTCCCAGCAGTTCATAAACCTGGATCAACTGAGACAGATCCTCCCAGCCACGGGCAGTCACAAAATATTTTCCATCCACTGTATTCTCAATCCGGTAGAAATTTTCCTTTCTCAGTTCCAGATATGAAATCACTGCCGGATGCAGCCCCTGACGGTAAGCATATTCTTTCCATACTGGGAAATTCGCCTCAATCTCAATCTTCTTCAGTCGGTCCAGAGTTACCACATCAAATTCACGGACAGACTTATTATATTCCGGTGGATTTCCTGCTGCCACGATCACCCAGCCTGCCGGAATCTTCTGATTGCCAAAGGTCTTGCACTGAAGGAACTGAAGCATTGTCGGAGCAAGTGTTTCAGATACACAGTTGATCTCATCCAGGAACAGAATTCCTTCCTTCATTCCGGTCTTTTCCATCTTTTCATAAACAGATGCAATGATCTCACTCATCGTATACTCCGTCACAGAATAGGTCTTTCCTCCATATTCCCGCTCTTTGATAAACGGAAGTCCCACAGCGCTCTGACGTGTATGGTGTGTGATTGTATATGCAACCAACCCGATCTTCAGTTCTTTTGCAATCTGTTCCATGATCTGCGTCTTTCCGATTCCTGGAGGACCCATAAGTAATACCGGTCTCTGTCGAATCTCAGGGATCCGATATTCTCCCTGCTCATCTTTCAATAAATATGCTTCCACCGCATTTTCAACTTCCTGTTTTGCGCGTTTTATATCCACCGTTCCGTCTCCTTTTTATTGCTGGTTGTCTCCTTAAAGCCTGATATTTTCTTCTTCCAGAATCAGATTCACTGCCCATGCCGGCACATCTACATCTCTGTAGTCTTCTTCCAGAAATACAAAAGCTGTCTTATATGGCGGCATCTTTTTCGGATAAATCCCATAGCCGTCAGTAAAATAAATCAGGCGTTTCAGATCTTCAAACTCTCCCTGCTCCAGAAGTTTTTCTACATATTCGAATGCAGGTCTGAAATCCGTTCCGCCTTCTCCATATAACTCCAGTTGTTCCATATAATTTTCCAGTTCTTCCTGCGATGTAATCTTCACATCGCTCTGAACTTTTTCATCACATTGTAAAATATGTACATTGATTTTTCTGAAAAAACTTTCTGTTGATTTCAACACATCGTACGTCTCTTCCAGGAACTTCCTGATCAGTTCCCCGGAACATGACATGGAAGTATCCAATACAATCACAAACTCTGCAACCTTCTTTATCTCTCGTGTCTCCTGAGGTTCGATCAACGGAAGATTTCCATAGAAAGAAAGTCCGTAACTGTACATTCCATAATCAAATGTGTCTGGATCTGCCTTCATCTCTTCACGAAATACCGCAAATTTTTTCAGGAACTCTCGATAGTCATGACGTTCTTTATTTTCTACTTTCAGTAATCCAAGAAAATCTCCACTCCCCTCGGATGCTTCTTTTGAAAAGGTTTCCAGATCTGTCTCCATCTTTTCATCGATGTCTTTCCACTTCCGATTCATCTCAGGATCCGGTTTTTTATTAGGAGCCTGATTCTCCCAGTAACGATGATCGTCCACATAAAATTCCTGTTCCAGACGTTCCAGTTCCTTATCATTCAGATTCCATTGGCTGAGTAACTGATAGACTCTTTCCGCATTGAGCGTCTTCTTTTCCTGTTCCAGTTTCCTGTAAGTCTCCCTTCTCAGAAGACTTCTTGAAAAACGAACCGGGCGCAGATCGCAGCCATCCACAATATGTTCCGCTGCAATATCACAACTCAGATTCCAGATTCTTTTCTCCATCCCCTGCTTTGTCATATGACGGAAAATACAATGCAATACCATGTGAAAATAGCCTCTGTTTACAAGGATCCTGTTCTGTCGGTACATTCCGGCAAGCTGCTGCGGATGAAAATAAAGAAACACTCCATCTGTTCCAAAAGAAGAAACAGATGCATCCATCTGATAGATCAGACTGCTTAATGCCACATCCAGAAAATGCATGGAAAAATAAAGTTCATCTCTGGATGCACGAAGAATCGACTGTCCGATCTGATCCAGTTTTTCAGCGATTCTGTTTTCTGTCTCTGCTTCATTGTTATTTACTTCTGTTTCCAATCGCATCACTCTGTTCCTCCTTTCCATAGTAAAATTTTCTGATTTTCTGCAGTGTTATCATTCATAACATATATAATATATTTCACAGCAATTCTCACCAATTCAGGTTGTCTGCAACAACAGCCGATAAACCACCGTCATTCACTTCAGACAGACTCCATTCTCTCCACTGATTCACTAAAAAGATATACTTTCAGATTTGAATGCTACAATTCAAACCGTTTTTTTCTTGCAGGGAATAAACGGTATTTTGTCTCCATCAACAAACTGAGCAGTTCTTTTTTCTCTTCCCTGGATGCATAATCGATCGTCTTGTTCAGAGAGTCCTCATTCCAGAATTTTCTGTCTGTCATCAAATTCATCTCTGCCATTACATCCAGTCCATTCTTCTGATCTGTTCCTGTTATTTCAGCACAGTCCACCAGATAAATTCCTACATCCCCACTGTTGACTCTTAGATATTCTTCATACTCTTTCCCTGCCTGCCCTGACAAATGAGCAGGATATAATATTCTTCCAAATGCCATATCTGTAAGAACATTTAATTGATCGTACACCTTTGCCACAGAAAAAAGGCCATCATATTTTTCATAATCCATTTCTTTATTATAGAAGCACTGCCGATAATTGTTTCCCGATCCATGATGCTGTGTAAACAGAATACGGGCCGGTGTATTTTCCACAGCTTCTTCATAGTGTCCCGGGAATACCAGATACGCCTCTTCTTCTCCGGTCAACCTGATGTCGATCCTATGCCAGAGATCACCAAGGATCTCTTTTACACAGGTTTTCTCTCCACCCTGCATATGTACTGTCAGTTGATTCAGCGAATGACATCCGGTGAATGCGCCGCTTCCAATCCCCATCATCTGGTTGGAGAATTCCAGACTTTTAAGATTCTTACAGCCATAAAAAATATAGTTTCCTATCTCTTTCATTGTATCCGGAAAGATGACCTGTTCTATGATTTCTCCTGCAAGCAACTGGTCTTCTTCTGAAAACATTCCCTCTTCTGTCTCATATACAAGAGCATCTTCTTCCTCTTCCCATTTTCTTGCAGAAAATGTATATGCACAGGCTTTCGTTACCGCTTTCCCATCAATCTGTTCTGGGATCACAATGCTTGCATCCTGTCCATAACATCTCACAATCTCTACTTCATCATTTCGCACTCTGTAATGTATCTTCACCTTTACTCTCCCATTATGACAATATGTACAAGGACACACCCCTCATTTTAAATGATCTGCCGCAATGAACAGATAAGCACTTTCATTGCAATATATGCATCCTGTATTGACTTATTTATTACTGTTTACAGACTCTCAACGATGTTGCCCTGCTTTTTTAACAATTCATAAATGGTATATGCCACGCCAAATTCTGTATTGGATTTCGTCACATATTTTGCAGCTTCCTTTACTTTCTGGTCTCCATTTTCCATCGCCACAGTAGCACCAAAATCCATCGAAAGCATAGATAGATCATTCAGACTGTCACCAAATACCATCACTTCTTCCATCTTATAACCTAAAGATTCAATATATTTTTTCAGGACAGGACCCTTCTGAGCTTTTACATCTGTAATTTCCAGATTTGTAATAAAAGAAGAGGCAACTGCGATCTCTTTATTCAGCTCCAGCGCTCTTTTAATCTTATCCAGCATCTCCAGATCTCCGGCAAACAGAAAAATCTTGTAAATCGGCAATTTCTGTTCTTCAACTACTGAAAAATCCTGTATAAAACGGGTTCTCTCCTTAATGTGTTTATAAAGTTCTGTCGATTCTACTTCTTCCCTGAAATTATCTAAATGGAACAACTGGATCTGGCGGATGATACTTTCTTCTACTTCTTCCTTTGTTCCGATTCTGTAGTCCAGATCATCCGTACAGAAAATAACCGAAATTGGATATTTGCTTACTGTGTCATATACCTGACGGCACACCTCATAACTGATTGCCGTTGTCTGTACAACTTCTTTCTCCGGATTTCTGACCTCTGCACCACTTCCCACAATATAATCGCAAGTCAGATCTAATCCTTCAAGTTCTGTCATTGCCCCAGGAAAATTTCTTCCTGTTGCGATCATAAAACGGATTCCTGATGCCTGGGCCGCTTTTACTGCTTCCAGAGTCTCCGGTGCAACTTTATGGTCATCTCCAAGAAGAGTTCCATCCATATCACTTGCTATTACCTTTATCATCTATCTTCCTCCATTTACAATTCATCCTGTTCACAAACTGAAACATATCCATCTTAGCACATTTATGGTTCCTATAAAAGTAGTTCATACATTGTTAATTTGTATATTCATTTTTCTTGTATTATAATAGGTAGGTAGTTTTCGGCAATTTTTACAACAACGAAGGGAAAGGAACGTTATTGTTCACAATACAGTACCTGTCACAGGGAGGAACAGTAACAAAGGAATAGCTATGTCAAACAACGATTTTATTATAATGGACGAAGACACCGAAGACGTTTCTTCTGACTCCGAAAAAACGACAGAAGTCACTGAATCTGCCAGTGCTTCCTCTGATTCAAAAAAGAACCATACATCACATGACGATGATGGCTATGAAAAAATCTGTTTTCTCTGCCATCGTCCTGAAAGTGTAACAGGAAAGATGATCGACCTGCCGAATCATATCACAGTGTGTCCTGACTGTATGCAGCGCAGCTTTGATACCATGAACAATATGACAAACAACGGCTCTATGGATTTCAGTAAGCTGATGAATGTGAATATTCCGGGTGTACAGTTCTTAAATCTTTCAGACCTTGAGAACATGCAGCCAAGAAGCCAGAAGATCAAGAAGAAAAAAGAGAAGCCAAAAGAATTTTCAAAACTGGATCTGCATAGCATTCCTGCACCACATAAGATCAAAGCACAGCTTGATGAATATGTAGTCGGACAGGAATATGCCAAGAAAGCAATGGCTGTTGCCGTTTATAACCATTATAAACGTGTTGCTACAGATACAATGGACGATATCGAGATTGAAAAATCCAACATGCTCATGATCGGACCTACAGGAAGCGGTAAGACTTATCTTGTAAAAACACTTGCCCGTCTTCTGGATGTACCGCTCGCGATCACAGATGCAACTTCACTTACCGAAGCAGGTTACATCGGCGATGACATTGAAAGTGTTGTTTCTAAACTTCTTGCTGCTGCAGATAATGATGTTGAACGCGCAGAACAGGGAATTATTTTTATCGATGAGATTGATAAGATTGCAAAGAAAAAGAATTCCAGCCAACGTGATGTAAGCGGTGAGTCTGTACAACAGGGAATGTTGAAACTGCTGGAAGGAAGTGAAGTAGAAGTACCTGTCGGAGCCAACAGTAAAAATGCCATGGTTCCTCTGACAACTGTAAATACAAAGAATATCCTGTTCATCTGCGGAGGAGCATTCCCGGATCTTGAAGATATTATCAAAGAACGTTTACAGAAGAAGACTTCCATGGGATTCAATGCAGAACTGAGAGACACCGTAGAACATGATGAGAATCTGCTTTCAAAAGTTACTGTAGAAGACCTGAGAAAATTTGGTATGATTCCAGAATTCCTTGGTCGACTTCCAATTATCTTTACTTTAAAAGGACTGAACAAAGACATGCTCGTCAAGATCCTCAAAGAGCCAAAAAATGCCATCCTCAAACAGTACCAGAAGCTGCTTGCACTGGATGAAGTAAAACTTGATTTCAACGACGGAGCACTGGAAGCTATCGCAGAGAAAGCCATAGAGAAAGACACCGGAGCACGTGCGCTTCGTGCCATTATTGAAGAATTCATGCTGGATATCATGTATGAGATTCCAAAAGATGACAATATTGGAGAAGTGACCATCACAAGAGAGTACATAGAGGGAACCGGTGGTCCGATCATCCAGCTCCGTGGACAGGAAGTTCCAAAATTAAACGGTTAAAAAACGAGAATATAGAATCGACAGCAATACTAATTTAACGTAACAGATAACAGGCTTTTATACATTAAAGGAAGAGAGAATAAACATTATGGATTCATACAGATATTTACTGGACCTCGCTATCATTTTACTGTCAACCAAACTGCTTGGACTTCTTACAAGAAGAGTTCAGATGCCACAGGTCGTGGGCGCACTACTGGCCGGACTGATTCTCGGACCTGCCGGATTCGGACTACTGACTGAAACCTCATTTATCCATGAAGTTGCAGAAATCGGAGTGATTATTCTGATGTTCTCCGCCGGAATGGAGACAGATATTAAAGAATTGAAATCAAGCGGAAAAGCTTCTTTTGTGATTGCACTGTGCGGTGTAATTATTCCTCTGATCGGCGGTTATGCAGTCGCCTGGTTCTACACAAGACCAGGTTCTACAATTGAAACAAACATCTCCTCTCCTGTATTTTTACAGAATGTATTCATCGGAGTCATCCTGACTGCAACTTCTGTAAGTATTACAGTTGAAACTCTGAAAGAACTTGGAAAACTGAAAACCCGTTCCGGAAATGCCATCCTGGGTGCAGCGATCATCGACGACGTTCTCGGAATCATTGCACTCACAATTGTAACAAGTATGGCAGATTCCTCCATCAGCCTGATAACTGTACTTCTGAAGATTGTTGGATTCTTCGCATTTTCAGGAATCGTAGGATTTGTATTCTACAAAGTTTATAAAAAATGGGTTGATGAAGCAAAGAAAGAACTTCACCGCCACACGATCGTAGCATTTGTATTCTGCCTGATCATGGCATTTATCGCTGAATCTGTCTTTGGAGTTGCAGATATCACCGGTGCTTACATCGCCGGACTGATCATCTCCAATGTGCAGCGTTCTGACTACCTGGAATCCAAATTTGATACTTTATCGTATCTACTACTTTCTCCTGTCTTCTTCGCAAGCATCGGACTGAAAGTAACACTTCCGACTATGTCTGCTTCTATCGTGATGTTCGCCGTTGTACTGACAATTGTCGCTGTACTGACAAAAGTCGTTGGATGCGGACTCGGAGCGAAACTGTGCGGTTATCAGAACTATCAGGTGAAGCGAATCGGTGTCGGAATGGTCTCCCGTGGTGAAGTCGCACTGATCGTAGCCAGCAAAGGATCTGCACTGGGACTGATGAGTTCCGCTCTTCTTGGTCCTGTAATTATCGTGGTTGTAATTACAACCATCATTACACCGGTTCTTCTGAAAGTTGTATTCGCTCCGGGTACTGCACCTGGACCAGAACAGATCACACCGGAAAATGAACGTGTTACAAGTTACTACGAAAACCGTGAAGACAATAAATAACATCCGTTCACAAATAACGCTCTCATGTATTCCATCGCATGAGGGCGTTATTTATTGCAACCCACTTCTATATCGATTACTTCTCTGACTGACATGGAAAACTATGTTTTACTTTAAATATATCTCGCTATGTTGAGATAACAAGCCATGAAACATTTATCTCTGTCGCATAGCTTCAAATGTATTATAAAGATTTAACTGACCATACCCCCACTCTCTGTTCGGATACTCCATTGTCTCCGGTCTGACCGCGCCCAGGATCAGTAAACTCTTAATCTGGAACACATCAATTCCCGGCACATCCTGCTGATATAACTCCCATTCCAGCATCAGAGCAACTGCCCCAGCAGTCACAGCCGCTGCCACACAGGAACCTGATCTCGCTGCAAATCTTCCACCGGGGAGCGCTCCTTTCACGTTAATTCCCGGTGCAGTTATGGATGGATTTGTAAAATCTGTTCGCGTATACCCGCGCCCGGACTCCTGTGCGATCCCCCCTGTAGTTCCATTATAATAAGACACAATAATCGGACTTGGTGCATTGGACGGATTCGTCAGCGTATAATATGGATCTGCTTCCAGAAAATAAACTTCACCAGCCATAAATTCTGTGATTGGAAGCCAGAGATGAAATGCTCCGTCAACCAGTCGAATCGGTTCTACTACTATTTTCCAGATTCCTGCTGCAGGTGCCTGAAACCTGAAAAAGACAAGTTCAGAATTCGTCTTCTCTACCGACAGCCGATACTCCACCGTCACCTTTGTTTTCTCAAACAGAAAGTCCAGTTTCGTACTCGTTCCCACCCGCAATGGAATCCTGGATGTATCTTCCCCGGAAGGTGAGATAATCGCAATTGACAGCAGATTTGGAACCATCACCCATAACTCTGTTGTAAATCCTGAAACACCTTCTCCTACTCTCACTTCTACTGTTATTGTATCATCCACATTCTGAATCCGATTAAAATAATGATGCCGTTTATCTGCCTCATTCCCGGTTCCGATCACTGCGATCCGGTTCGGCATCAGACTGTAATTTCCAATCAGGCTCGGAAGCGGTAAAGTCCCCACATGTCCTCCCATATTCGATCCCACACTGATGCACATGACCAACGGCAGATTTAATTCTTCTGCAAGATCATTCAGATAACGTAACCCCAGAATCAGATCCGTTTCCTGATAACACACTGCCTGCTCCGAGATACAATAATATTCTCTCAGATATTGCTTTGCCTGTTTTAACTTCACAACAGCAATGGATGCTTCGGGTGCTGCTCCGAGAAATTCCTCTGCCGCGTTTGCCCCACCTGCTGCAAGACTCGCAATGTAAGTACCGTGTCCACTTTCATCAACCGTTGGCACGATCGAAACAGGGTTTTCATTCTGCAACGCTGTATTAATCTCAACCGCTCTGTATTCCGTTCCATACGCAAATGTCTTCGGCGGTATTCCGCTCTGCACCGTCTGATCCCAGATCGCTGCAATTCTCGTTGTCCCATCCAGATTGCGGAACACAGAATTTGTATAATCAATCCCACTATCTAAAAAACCAATCAGCACTCCTTTTCCGCTCAACTGTAAAGTTGGATAATTCTGCACCGGTAAAATTCCCGTCTGATTCAGCGTTGCAAGACTTACCGGGGCAAAACAGTTTGGGATAGAGTTATAAGAATACCGCTCCAACGTAATCGGTTCCACCGCTTCTTTCGGAAAATAAAAACATTCATATCCCAGTCCTGCATCCTGACTGCAAGGCCTTTCATTTACCAGTTCGTCAAAAAGAGGAGTTCTGATTGGATTTCCAATAAAATCCCGGTAGTCTTCTGACAAAATCTGCCTTCTGCATGATTCTAGTTCTTCCGATGCCATCTGCGTGATCTCATCTCCTAATAAATTTATTTCTTTTTTCAGTACTGTTTTTATCGCTTTATTTTGAAAATAATTTTCTTCTTTTTTCCTGTTTTGAGTCCGCTTTTCGTCCATCTTTTCCCTCTGTGTTTTTTCTCACGATACTCTGCAAATTCTATGCATAAAATATATTAAATATGTATAAATTTACCCTGTCTTCTGTTTCACATTTCCCCTGTTTCGGCTATAATAGAAGCAAGCAGTATTAACGATACAATGTTTTATAAATAACTAATGCATCCACTGGCAAGTATATGTAATAGTTATTTTGAAACCAATGTATGAAAAATCATATTTAACTGATTCTTATTTTTACATCAGGAAGGGAGATCATATACTATGAGAGATTTTTTTGAAGATTTAGGGAAACGCCTTGGCGAGACTGCCGAGACTGTTACAGCAAGAGCAAATGAAGCAATTGAGATCCAGAAGTTAAAAGGGCAGATTCGTGAACTTTCCAGAGGAAATGCGGTTGATCTTATGGAGTTAGGACGCAGTATTTATGACCGTTATAAAAATGGAGAAGAACTGGATGATACTTCCAAAGGACTCTGCGATGCAATCAAAAACCGTGAAAGAAGTATTGAGGAATATGAGAAAAAAATTTCTCTTCTCAAGGGTGCAGGTGAATGCCCGAAATGTGGAAAGATGGTTGCCAGAGATATGGCTTTCTGCCCATATTGCGGAGAATCTGTTGTAAAAGTGGAAGAAGAGGATATTTTCGAAGATGAAACAGTTAATGTAGAAGTAACTGCTGAGGATGCGGAAGAAGTTGAGACTCCTGTTGAAGAAGAAGCTGTGGCTGAGGCTGAAGACACTGCCAAAACAGCTGAAGAAGCACCAGTTATTGAAACTGAAGCTGAGAAAATATCTGAAGAACCTGTTGCTGAAAGTACTGAAACTTCTGAAGTATAATTACTTCTCAACAAAATATACAACATCTGTAATATATAATTTTTCCAAATAACTTTTATAACTCAGATAATTTTAAGGGAGCGCATAAATACAATCTACGCTCCCTTTTCTATATATTAAATTCCTCTTGTGGATTATTAGGAATGAATTTTCACTTTGCAGTATTGTACATTAAGTCAGAGAAATCGCCCAGACTTCAAAAGCCCGGGCGATTTCTCTATTAAGAGGTTTTTCATATTCCTTTTATTTTACTTCTGGCTAAATTCAGGAAGTTCATTATCCTTCAATTGCAATGCTCTTCTTTGTCTCAACTGCTTTTGCATCTTTCTTCGGAACAGACAGTCTCAGAATACCATTCTCGTATTTTGCTTTAATGTCTTCCTGAGTGATTGCATCGCCTACATAGAAACTTCTCTGCATTGCTCCGGCATAACGCTCCTTACGGATGTATTTGCCTTTCTTGTCTTCCTCATCTTTATCGAGACCTTTGGCTGCAGATACTGTCAGATAACCATTCTCCAGTTCTACACTGATCTCATCTTTCTTGAATCCCGGAAGATCAATATCTACTTCATATCCGGTATCATGTTCACGGATATCTGTTTTCATCATGTTCTTTGCATGTTTACCATATAACGGATTTTTCTTTCCCCAGAAATCCTGCTCAAATGGAAAGTTCATCCAATCATCATCAAATAAGTTTTCTCCAAAAATACTAGGCATCATCATAAGTCATTTCTCCTTTCAATGCTAACTTTGTTGCCCCTGTGAGGAAACCTCACAGTTTTATATAAGCTGCTTTCGCAGTTGTTACCAGAACAGTTTCGGATGACTTTTTATTCTCTTTATTTCTTTGTCTTCCTTTGTTCTAGTTATTATATAGCACCTGTTTGTTAGCACTGTCAAGAGTTGAGTGCTAATTTTGTAAAAATTTTTGAACGCTACGAGACATACAAAATTGATTTTGTAGAATTCCATATCACCTTTATTTCGCCTCATCAAAATATGATTTGCATTTTTGCAATTATTTTTATTAAATACTCTTAAAATTTGCAAAAAAGCAACCATTCTTTTTTACAAATGAACGATGCCATAATCTTTTTTCCATGCCACAATAAAATTATTAAAAGAGCTTAAAAAGCCTGGCATAACTGAAAAGAAGGAGGTAAAAATCATGCCCGAAAAAAAGAATGAAACAATGTTATCTCCTAGTAAACGTATCCAGCATTTATGCGATATACACCATCTGACACGAAAAGAGCTTGCCCTGCATCTGGGAGTTTCCCCATCACAGGTCAGCCGAATTCTAAACGGAGATACCAAATCTGTTAACAGTGATATTTTGATAAAATTGGCTCAAGAATTCCATGTATCCACCGATTATATTCTCGGACTTCATGAAGACTACCAAGACACAGAATACCTTCCTATGCTGCTTATGAGCACTGCTTTTCAGCCCGGAGAATGTCTGAATTTCATTCAGGATCTAAAAGATCATGATAGAAAGGAAATGGCTTACTGTGAATATTATTATTTTACCGGAGAGCATAATAAAGCAGTTGATCTTGCAGAATTATATCTGAATCATCAAGATTTCATGCTCCGGCTTTCTGCCTGTCTGATTTATACATTTGCTAACCTTTCTCTAAACAGAATTAACTCTGCGACCGGAGGGTTAAAAAGCCTGAAAGAAAATTTAAATCAGATTTTGAAAGGGAATCATAGCCGGAGAACTACAGCACTCGCGATTTTTACAACAGTTGCTGCGCAGACACTCCTTCATCTTCCCATCACAGACATTCCTCCTCTTTCAGACTACCTCACCGAGCTGCCTGTCGGAATGAGGTTGTGGGGATGTTATGTCCTGGCCCATGATTCCTATCTGTCTCGGGAATATGAAAAGTCACTTGGTATCATTCAGACCTGCTTGATGTTAAGCACTGAAGTTTATCCGATAGCTATGATCTACTTAAATCTTATGGGAGCAATGGATGCGATAAATCTAAGAAATCAGGATCTTGCCAGACAATATTTTATGAATGCCTGGGATCTTACTCGTCCTGACGGATTAATTGAAGGAATTGGTGAACATCACGGTCTCTTGCAAGGATTAATCGAAACCTGCCTGAAAAAAGATTACTCAGACGATTATAAACGTATTATAAACATAACCTATCAATTTAGTTATGGCTGGAGGCGGATCCATAATCCAACAACACAGGACGATGTTGCTGATAATCTCACAACCACGGAATTTTCAATTGCAATGCTCGCTAATCGAGGTTGGACAAATAACGAGATTGCTGATTACATGCATATGACTGTACGAACAGTAAAACAGCATCTGACTTCCATTTTCAATAAATTGAGTATTGAAAATCGCAGACAATTAAAATCCTATATGCTGAAATGAGCATGCTCTAGAGTGTGTCTTAAAAATGCTTTCTGCAAGATATATGTCACAATTTGTGGGAGATTTTGTTTGAATAAGGGCGGCGTAGCGGGCTACGTCAACCGAATGAAGACAAAATATACCGCAGAATGGGGCATGTAGATTGCAGGAATGATTTTTCAGACACACTCTAACCCCACATCATGGAAGGAGGAGGAATCACTATGAAAAAATATGTTACACGAATCTTGCTTGCACTTCTTGGAATTCTTTTGATAGGTATTGGAATTTTTTCAGGAATTTATTTCACACGCTTTCGTACAATGGCTTCGATTCAGAAGATCAGCTCTTACGATGACAGCTATAACTTGTATCGAATGGATGTGAAATATGATTACAATATAGATGATATAATTAACTATGGGATCACAGATGATCAGAGTATGATTGACGCAATTTTGAAAGAAGCGCTGCCAATTCTTCCAGTCAAGATCAAGGCTCCAAAATTCGGTTGCACTGCATTTACAATGACTGATACAGATGGTGACATACATATGGGCCGTAATTATGATTTTAAAAAGGATACTTCTGCAATGCTTGTGTATTGTACACCGAAAAATGGATATAAATCTGTTGCGTTTGCGGCTCTTGATAATGTGTCAGCTAACATTCCAGATGAAAATATAAAGAAAAAACTTGCTTCATTAACTGCCCCCTTTATCTGTCTTGATGGTATGAATGAAAAGGGTGTTTCTATTGCAGTACTTACTCTGGACAGTGAGCCGATTCATCAGGACACAGGAAAACCTACAATTTCCACCACTCTTGCAATCCGTCTTGTGCTCGACCGTGCCGCTTCAACAGAAGAAGCTGTTACTTTGTTAAAGAGTTATGACATGTTTGCATCCTCTGGCAGAGATTATCATTTCTACATCACAGATGCCAACGGAGATGGACGCGTCATAGAATATGACTGTAACAGTGCCAGTCGCGAACTTGTAGATACGAAATCAGAGGCAGTCACTAATTTTTTCATACTGTATAAAGACAAGGTTTCTCCAAATCAGAAAAATGGAATCTACGGACATGGAAGAGAACGTTACGATGCAGTTCTTAATGTTTTTAAAAATGAAAAAGAATACACAAACACAACTTCATGGAATGCATTGAAAGCGGCATCCCAGGATCCAAATCCTGTCAATATAACCAGTAATACGCAGTGGTCTATCAATTACAATAATACGGATCTGACTGCTGAAATTGTACTTCGACGGAACTGGGATGATGTTGTGACTTATGATTTAAATAAGAATGACATTGAAGTGCAAAATGAATAATTTAGCAAAAAGCAGAAATTCCACGTTACTGTTCAAACCATAGCTAATCACTTTGCTGATTAGCTATGAGGATGCA
>OLNW01002125.1_pt1 | contig 17785 bp, 18 predicted proteins | sample 1672121 | NCBI WGS metagenome assembly OLNW01 (sample SAMEA3136648, study PRJEB25190) | human gut metagenome
AGTCAAAATCTACCAGATGTTATGGTAAGTGTTCAATTTATTCTTGCAATTGGCGTATCCTTTATATTTAAGTTATCTTGTCTTACTTGTTCCGTTCAGCTTGCAGTTCAGCCATCTTGATCATGACGTCAACAGCCTTCCACATTGATTCCAGAACCGTGTATTCGTAGCGGCCGTGCATGTTTTCTTCCCCGGCAAAGAGGTTCGGGCATGGCAGACCCATGTAAGTCAGTTGTGACCCGTCCGTGCCCCCTCTGACTGGTTCTTCGTTGATTTCAGTCAAGCCGCAGGCTCTGTATGCATCCCGGGCCAGATCAATGATTTCCATGTGCTTAGCCAGTTCATCAGCCATGTTATAGTACTGGTCCCACATCTTCAGCTTGATTCTGTCCCCGTACTTGGCGTTGAGTTCAGCCACCTTTTCCTTGACCAGGTTCTTCCGGGCTTCCAGGCCGTCGCGCTTGAAGTCACGGATGATGTAGGACAGGTGGGCGTTGTCAACCGTACCAGAGAAGTCCATCAAGTGGTAGAATCCTTCTTCGCCTTCAGTCTTTTCCGGCACTTCGTCTTGCGGCAGGGAGTTCTGGAAGTCGATCCCGACTTGAATGGCGTTGATCATCTGCCCCTTGGCTACAGCTGGGTGCACGTTAACGCCTTGGATGTCCAGTTCAAACTGAGCTGCTGAGAAGGTCCCCCAGTCCAGCTTGCCCGGGCCCTCCCCGTCAACCGTAAAGGCAAAGGCAGCATTGAAGTCTTCCACGTCAAAGTGCTGAGCACCCGTGCCGATTTCTTCGTCTGGCGTGAAGCCCAGGCGGATTTCCCCGTGCTTGATTTCCGGGTGAGCCAGGAGGTATTCAGCAAAGGTGACCAGTTCGGCATCCCCACACTTGTCGTCCCCGCCCAAAAGGGTGTCACCGGAAGCAGAGATAATGGTCTGCCCCTTGTACTTCTTCAAGTTCGGGAAGACGGCCGGGTCCAGGTAGAATTCGCTGTCGCCCAATTGGATCTTGCTTTCCCCGTCGTAGTTTTCAGTAATCTGCGGCTTAACGTTTTCTGAATTGAAATCAGCCGTGTCGCAGTGAGCCAAGAAGCCCATAACCGGCACGTCCCAGTCAACGTTGGAAGGAATAGTTGCGATGACCGTACCGGCCTTTTCATTGTAGTGAACGTCACTTAAGCCCAGTTCTTCCAGTTCCTTCATGATGACCATTTGGTAGTCCACTTCTCTTTGGGTGGATGGGAAGCGGTCAGCATGTTCATCTGACCGGGAGTTGATCTTGACGTACTTCAAAAATCTTGGCAGCAAAGTTGGGTATTCCATCTTTTTCTCCTTATTCTTTACATAAACAAAAATATTTCACTTACTAAAAAATGTTCTGGAAAGGATCGGTTGATTCAGCGCTGATTAAGCACTCTACGCTCCAGCCCTCTTCCTTCTGCCAGGCACTGAGCCGTTTGGCAGCTTCATACTTGAAGAGCTTCTCCGTATAGTGGCCCGGATCAACTACTATCAAGCCTGATGAAATCATGTCATGGCCAGTGTGGTAGTAGACGTCACCGGTGATGTAGGCGTCGCATTTGTCAGCTAAGGCCTGTTTCCAGAACTTGTTCCCGTCCCCGCAGACGAAGGCAACAGTTTCCACCATTTTATCCTGGTCAGCGCAGATCAGGCGAACCATGTCCACCCTCGTCTTTTCCTTGACGTAGTGGGCAAAGTCGATCGCCTTCATTGCTTCTGGCAGGCGGCCCTTCCGGCCAATGGCGATGCCGTCCTCGTCTGGGGCAAAGCCGGTTACGTCCAAAAGGCCAAGTTCTTCAGCCTGCCAGTCGCTTGACCCGTCCTGGGCCTTGTCGGAATTAGTATGAATGGAGTAAACGGTGATGCCGTTAGCAATTATCTTGGCGTACATGGCCTTTTGCGGGTCGCTGTAGTCCAAGTTGTTAACCGGACGGAAGATCAAGGGGTGGTGGCTGACGATGAGGTCAGCGCCTCTCCTAATCGCTTCATCAACCACATTTGGCCGGATGTCTAAAGTCACCAGGATCTTGTGGACTGGTGCTTCCAGGCTGCCGATCTGCAAGCCGACAGGGTCACCGGCACTGGCGATACTTTCCGGGAAAGCTTCATTCAGTTTAGCTACAATGTCTTTTACTTTAGTCATTTTCCCCACCTAATTCTGTCTTGATCATAGCCAGCAAGTTTTCGACTTCCTTGATCCGGGTCAGGTCCTTTTCCCGGGCCTTGTTGAGGTTAGCCAGCAGCTTTTGGTAGTAGGCTTCCTGTCCCTGCCACTTCTTATAGAAAACATCAGTCTTATTCTTTAAGAGCAAGGGACCAAATTCCTGCTCGCGGACAGTCAATTCGTGAACCTGGTCAGTTAAACGGGCCTTGATCAGCTCATAGATGTGGCCTGCTTCATAGACGATGTCTTCAGCGACGATCTCGTACTTGTTGGCCATCAGCCAACGGCGGACGGTGTTTTCCCCAATATTGGCTTCAAGGACCAGGCTTGGGTAGTAAACGCCCCGGGAGGCGGCTTCAGAGAGCAGGTTGACCATCAATTTGCCGCCCATGCCGGCGATGACTACCGTGTCGATTTGATCGCTTTCCTTAATGGTTTCCAGGCCTGAACCCAGCCGGGTTTCAATCTGGTCAGAAAGTCCCGCGGCGGCGATGTCCGTTTTCGCGTTCTCTAAGGGGCCAGCCGCAACGTCACTGGCGATAGCGTGGCTGATCTTGCCGCTTTCTACCAGGAGGATCGGCAGGTAGGCGTGGTCGGTGCCGATATCGGCCAAGCGGCTGCCTGGATCAACCATCTCGGCAAGTCTGTTAAGTCTTAAATTCATTAGTAAAACGCTCCTTTATCCAAAAGTAAATTCTATCATATGCCAGCCAACAAAAGACAGTTTCTGCAAAAAATAATCCACGTGCTATAATTAATTGTATTTTTGTCAGTTTTTTTGATGACAGGAGGAAAGAAAGACAAGACATGGACCGGACGGAGCCTACTACTTTAACTAATATGTGCATGATCGTGGACAAAGACCGGGTTCTGACGATCGACCGGGAGGACCCGGTTTGGCCAGGCCTGGCTTTTCCAGGCGGCCATATTGAAAAGCATGAGTCATTTCATGATTCAGTCATTCGCGAGGTCAAGGAAGAGACCAACCTGGACATAGTCAGTCCCCGCCTGGTCGGCTTCAAGCAGTTTTTTGACAAGCTGGACCGGCGTTACCTGGTCTTCTTCTACCGGGCCGACCAGTTCTTAGGAAGTCTCCACGCTTCAAGGGAAGGCAAACTGGAATGGGTCAAGATCAGCGATTTACCTAAGCGGCAGTTAGCCTACAACTTTGACCGAGACCTGGAAGTCTTTTTAAAGAGTGACCTTGATGAGCATGTATTGTTGGACAAGAAGGACTTTTTATATTAATGAGCAAGAAAAAGAAAAATAATAAGAAGAGCAAGCGGATTTGGGGCAGAGTCGTGACGGTGGCACTTTTTGCTGCCCTCTTCGCTTTCGCAGCCGTGTATATCAAGAATTATCCAGTGGAAAAGGATGTCAAGCTGGTCGCCACCCAGCCTAAGGCCTTGAAGGCCAAGAAGACGGTAGCTGAAAAGGACATCTGGGGCTATCCATTCGCCAAGTGCTACACCAAGAAGATCAAATACCTGTCGGGCCAGCGCTATGGGAAGACCGACGTCTGCCGTCGGGTCTACCCGAAGAAGTCCTACTTCCATGACGGCTGGGACTTTGGCTGGAGCGAGGTCGGCAACAAGGCGGCTGTTTTGGCTATTCACCCGGGGACGGTGAAGAAAGTTGCCTACTACACGGGTCTGGGCTGGTACATCTGGGTCGTTTCTCCAGACTGCTATGTTGAAGTCTACCAGGAAGGTTTCGCCAACCGGTCAGACATTACGGTTAAGGCCGGTCAGAAGGTTAAGCTAGGCGACAAGCTCGGCCGGCTGACTGACTCCCACCTGCACCTGGGGATCACTAAGACCAGCGCTGACTACATCAGCAAGCACGGTCACCCTTACAAGAATTACTGGCGGGACAACGGCACCTGGCTGAACCCGATTAAGGTGATTACTGACAGCTTGCAGTTGCAAGAGGATGTCAAGGAATACAACGCTAAGGCAGCCAGCTACAATGCCAAGGCTACCAGCTACAACGAGAAGCTGGCAGCTAAGAAGAAGAAGCTGAAGGTGGAAGAAAGCAAGCACCCCTACCACTACTTGAAGTCATTTATCAAATAGACAGAGAGAAAAAGACGACTGAAATTAAGCAGCCGTCTTTTTTGCTCACTTTTTTGTCCCGCCCTTCTCGAGGTCAAGGAGAAGTTTTTTAGCTGCAAGGCCAGCGGCGTAGCCGGTAAGGCTGCCGTCGGCCCCGATGACCCGGTGGCAAGGAATTAAGATCAAGATCGGGTTGCAGTTGTTGGCCAGGCCGATTGCCCGGCTGGCATTCTTGTCGCCGGTCATTTCAGCCAGCTGCTGGTAGCTTCTGGTCTCCCCGTAAGGAATCTGCTGGAGCTGCTGCCAGACCTTTTGCTGGAAGTTGGTGCCTTCTGGCGAAAGAGGTAGGTCAAATTTTTGTCTTTGGCCGGCAAAGTATTCCTTCAGCTCCCTCATGCAGGCCTTAACCAAGTCGCCGGAAGGATCATTTTGGATAATCCGGTCAGCCGGGACCTGGTCAGTTGCTTGACCAGCCTTTTTCTCAAGATAATTTGCCGGTTCAACGCAGAGGATGGCATCTTGGGAAGCGAGAATTCTGAGCGGCCCGATTGGCGTGTCCATAACGGCCCGGGAGATATTTTGGGCAAAAAGCTGCCGGTACTTAGCCGGCGGCATCCCGGACAGCTTGCGGAAGTGGGCATAAAAGCTGGAGTAGTTAGTGTAGCCGGAATTAGCGGCAGCGTCGAAAACGCTGGCTCCGGCCTGCAGAGCTTGCTTAGCGGTAGCGATTCTTACCTGGATTAAGTATTCTGCCGGCTTCATGTCATAGTAAAGCTTGAAGACCAGGGACATTTGCTTTCTAGTTACGCCCAGCTCTTTCAGCTGCTGGTTAAGCTCTTGCCGGTCACTGAAAGAGTGGTCAAAGACGACCTTGCTTGCTTCAGCCGGGTCGCGGTCCGGGTCATACTGGGGCAGGTCAGGCCGGCAGCGTTTGCAGGGGCGGTAGCCAGCGGCTTCTGCTTCCGCACTTCTTTTGAAATACTCAACATTGTTTCTTCTGGGACATTTTGACTGACAAGAAGGCCGGCAGAAAATTCTTGTTGTCTGCACAGCATAAAAGAACTCGCCGTCATAAGCCGGGTCGCAAGTTTGGACTGCCTGCCACATTTCGTTGTCATCCATAGATCTTCTCCTCGTTTTCAAACGGTAGAAAGTTTTCAAGAAGCACTTTCAGCTATATGAAACTTTAACGTCTTTTAACTCTATGCAATTACTTCTCAATGAATTTGACTGCTTCCAGGCCGGCAATGCGGCCTGAGTTTACAGCAAAGCCCATAGTGTTGCCTGGCAGGGTAAAGTTGTAGCTGTCAGCGTAGATGGTGTTAGCATCTGATCCCGCGCTGTAGAGGCCTGGAATAACCAGGTCTTCAGGTCTTCGTCATCCAGAACTTGGCAGTACTCATCAATCTTAACGCCGCCAACCGTGCCATAAGCACCGCTGTAGAACTTGCCAACCAGGTAGCCGCCTTTCCCGGTCAATTTGTGGAGGTAGTCAGGATTTTTGAAAAATTCCCTGTCTTGGCCATGGTCACAATAGCTGTTGTAGTCGTCGATGGCCTTTTGCAGTTTATCTGCTGGGATGTCCAGCTTTTCAGCTAATTCGCCGACGCTGTCAGCGGTAATAATGTCCTCATATCCATTCTCTTCTGCCTTCTTGATCACCGGATCCAGCAACTTAAAGCCAGCAGCTGGGTGGACAATGTCCATAATGTCTGGGCCGTTTTCCTGGTACTTTTGCAAAATTGCCCGGTCCATGATGACGTAGGCGTAGTGGCCCGGCTGCAAGAACATGGCATTGCCGGAAAAAGTAGTGTTGCCCAGCATCCCTTCATCCATAAAACGGTCACCCTTCTGGTTGATCATCAGGTTTGGCTGGCGCAGAACCCCGTCAGCGACCATGTATTCCAGGTTATGCGGCAAAATGTAGATCATTTCGACAGTATCACCGTACTTTTGGGCACCGGCATCCCACATCATCTTCAAGCCTTCAGCATTTCAGCGTTTGACCCGTAGCCGCCATTTGCAACCACAACGGCTTTAGCGTGAACGGTGTACTTGGCCGTTTCGCTTTCAGCGACTAAGCCAGTCACTTTGCCGTCTTCAGTCAAAAGCCCTTTAACTGGAGTTTCCAGGTAGAACTTAACGCCCAATTCTTCAGCCCGCTTGGTCAAGGCCTTGTTCATGGCGGAGGCGCAGCCTGGCCCGATCTTGCCGTCGCCTGGATCAACGATGTGCCAGGTGGCGTTGGATTCCTTGAAGTAGCAGAAAGCCCCGGCGAACTTGACCCACATGCCTTCCAGCCAGTCAATAGTTGAGGCGGACTGCTTGAAGTAGCGGGCGACCAGGCGGCCGTTAACCCGGTAGTGGGTGTATTCCATCTGGTTCTTCAAGGCTTCGGCAACTGAGATTTCATTGAAGTTGGCCTTTTGAATCTTGCTATTGATCCCCAGTGGCCCCATACCCATGTTGGCGGTCCCGCCAGTAATCTTTTCCTTTTCAAAAACGATGATCTTGACGCCTTGTTCAGCGGCTGAAACCGCTGCGGCTAAACCAGCTGGGCCGGCGGCAACGATGGCCAGGTCAGTGGTCAATTCTTCGCTGGTCTTGTCCTGGCTTTCCCCGCTGGCTTCCTGCAGGGCCTTTTTAACAGCGGTCATGATTGCGTTAGATGAGACCGTAGCACCAGATACGGCATCGACATCAGTTGATTGGGCAGCGATGATTTCGCTGGCAATTATGTCGTTGGCTTTAGACTGGTATTCCCCTACTCCGGCCAGGAATTCGACAGCGCTGATCTTACCGACAGTAATGGTGGTAGCGACTTTAACCGGGCCGTGCATACCTTCTGCTTCAGTTTGGTACTTTCCGTCTTGATATCACATTGTATTTCTCCTTGCTTTACTTACTCATTTTCTTTAACCGCTTACATTGTATCGTGAAGAAAGTATAATAGTAATTAAGCAAGGTATCTAAATCATTAGCAAAAAGTAACTATTTCGAGGAGCAAGATGATGTTTAAAGAGCTGGAATGCGTTGACAGAATTGAGATCAGCCATGATTCATTTATTGAGAAAGATGACAGAGAAAATAGCTCAGACTTTCACTTAGAGTTAGTTGAAGTCCTCTCTCCTTGTTACGCGGTCTTAAACAAGCTGCCATGTCAGCTGGCTCCCTATGACATCGTGATCTCAAGGAAGTTTCCTCGGCTGGCATTTTTCAACAAAGAACCTTTTAGTCTTAGACTGGTCAGTCTGGACTTTAAGCGGCAGGCGGTACTCGACATGCTCACCATGGCCAATAACGGGCTGGTGCATGACACCTTTAAGGACCTGGACCAGGCAGAGAGCTACGTGCACTATACCGGCCTGGACAAGATGATTTGCCATGAGGGGCTGAACTTCTGCCAGAAGATTGCCGAGGCAGGTGAAGACGGATACTTCGTTGATTATGAGCTGTCTCTGGCCTGCGCGGGCTTTCTGACAGAGCTTTCCCGGCACTACCACGCCATAGTCCGGCTGGATTCATCGCGTTTTCCCAGCAGCAATGTCCACTATACCAATTCGATGACCAGGTCCGGGATGATCATGAACTACCTGGTGGCTAATATTCAAGACGTGACTTTGGAAAAAATGGCCACCCACTTCGGCTACCAGCCTAAGTATTTGTCCCGCTTGATCCGGCAGCTTTTTGACCAGACTTTCAGCCAGCTGAAGACGGAAACCCGAGTGTCGATCAGCAAGTCGCTCTTGGAGCTGACGACCAAGAGCATCGAGGAGATCAGTGAGATCGTCGGCTACCCTAGCGTCAGCAACTATTACCGAGCCTTTAAAATAGCCACCGGGCTGACACCGAGCGAGTACAGGAAGATGAGGCGGGAGGGATGATATAAAGCTGAAAGAAAAATGACTTCGGTGTGATTACCGAAGTCATTTTGGTGGTTTGGTCAGTTCTTTTCGGCAGGCCTTCAGTCTCCTTGAAGAATACCTGCATCAAACAATTCTTGAACAGTTTCTGAACTCTTTTCCCTCTTATGGAGAAAGAGCTTTAGATACTCACATAGGTAGGTCACTTGATCATGTTCTAAGTAAACTGTTAAGTGATCTGCTAAGTCAAAACTATAGTATAGTCGAAGGATCAATAGTTGATCCTCATGATCAAATGAAATTTCGACTGTGGGATCATCTATTAAAGAAAATTGCTCATATCTTGTTCTGCCTTGGAGAAAAGCTTCAACCTCACTTAGTAGTGTCTCCGGCTCATCATTGTACCATAATGGTTTGACTGAGAAGACTTGACTCTCGTTATGGATAACTTCAATTGAGGAATCAATCCACTCTGAATTGGTATTACGTTTGTCGAGACAAAAGTAGATCGTAAATTCATTTGACTGCAACTTCAGATACGGCATGGAAGAGCCCCCTAACTATTTCTATGAAACAGTCGCCAGATTTTGTTTTATTGTATCTAGATCTTCAAACAACCTTGTCAACTTGTCGGCTATCCGTTTCTGCTCTGCAAGTGGAAAAAAGCGACCATAGACCTCACACTGTAATCCGGATCATTAATCAAAAGGTCAAGGTGTTCCGGCCGGCCCTGCCGGGCAATTTCTTCCCGTATGCACGGATCGGAATCGTTCACCAGCACGTCCACGTCCTTATCCCGGCCCCATTCTGCCACTTGGAGGCGGACGTCTCTTTCAGGATCATTGACCAAGACATCAAGATCCTCATCACGGCCAATGCTGGCAACAACTTCCCGCACTCGCGTATTTTGGCTTTTAACGAGCTTGTCGAGGTCAGCAGGGCGCTTTAGCCACGGACCGGCAAATTCAAAAGTTTCGCCATCTTCGTCAAAGCCGGCGAGCAGCTCTTCCTCAAGTTTATCCATTATTTGCCTTTCTAGCACCAGAAAGATGGGCGTAAATACAATATTTGGGAAGTTATAAAAAATCGCAAAGATAATTGACGATAACTCTAGATGAGACTTACTAATGATTTCTAGGAAATAGTCGTTAGATTTTGCTTGATAGTATCTAGCTCTTCAAACAACATTGTCAGCTTGTCAGCTATTCGTTTCTGCTCTGCCAATGGAGGGAACGGGCAGAAGGATCGATTCAAGATATTTTCTAGGCACTCTTTGTTGTCCAACTGCCCCACTAAAATTATTTACTCCCTCGACGCCACTTACATTCCTCTATGTAGAGACACGTACCAGCGTGAGGCAGTCTATGTGGCTGTTGGGATTAAGCCTAACGGCCATAAGGAGATCATTGATTATCGTATTGTCCCGGTGGAGAACACAGAAATGTGGGGTGAAATAATTTACAACTTCAAGGAACGCGGCCTTGAGCAGGTTGAGCTATTCCTGTTAGATGGATTTTTAGGTATTAAAGATATGCTAAAACCGTATTACCCAAAATCCAAATTCCAACGTTACCTAGTTCATGTCATGCGGATAATTAAAGAATCAATCTATCGGAAAGATTTATTTACACAAAGGAATTGACAGTGTCCATCTTCGTTCTTCACATTTTTCTTCTGAAGATGATTCAGATAAATTAACAGGAGCGTTAACGAAATAAGCCGCTGCTGCCCATCTATAATTTTCTTTACTGAATCACCGGTACAGATGATGCACCTCATATAGTAGTAGCCATACCCAGCTACCTCTTCCGGCGTATCATGTTTCTCCGGATCATAAAATTCCTCGAATGTGCTTTGAAAAGCATCAAGCATTTGCTCGATTTGTTTCTGACCCCAGCGATATTCACGCTGGAAATAATTCACTGTGAACCGCTGCTTTTCTAACAACTTTCTGAGGGTATCGGTTTAACTGATCTTTTGCATTACCGTTTTTCGTTATTCTTTGTTTCGCCGAATGTTCGATGCTGCTCCGCCACCATCTGTGTTGTAGTTGAACTATGAATGGGATATTTGTAATTAGGCGGATTTCCTTTCAAAGTTCTTAACGTAGAAGTTTCTTCAGGTGCCCCAAATTGTTTGCCTTCCTTGTTGTATGTCAAGTTGAAGACCATATTTGTGAGCCACTTTTTGAATGAAGGATTATCTTGAAACTGTTTAAACAGCTCCATGTTATCAGCCATAATCGAGAAGATAACCTTCTGCAATGCACGTTCACTCTCTGTGCGGGCCTCTTGCTCGTCAGAGTTTTTCATTGCATTCTGGTACTTCTCATCGTTTGAAACCATGACTGGGATTTCCAGAATCTGTCTCTTCACATTGTCTGCATCATTCCAGTTGATATTTCCGAAAAAGTCGTTGAAGTCAGAGATAATCTGGGACAGAGGATCCATTTCCGGTTCCACAATATGACCGACCTTCCCGGCAGGAACTGGTCCTATTTCCGCATCTTCGTCTTCGAGCTTTATGGCTACAGCCTCCTGAGCCTCATTCCGATAGCTGTCCAGGTCAATTGTAGACAGAATACCCTCCGAAAAATCATCCTCTCGTGGTGACGGGAGTTTCGGAATCAGCAGATTTAAAAAGATAGATAACTTCTCCCAGTCAACATTTCCATACGGAAGGATTGAACCAAGGAAGCCATACGTCCTCACAAATGATTTCGCAGCACTCTTGAACTTGATCTGGTCATCTGTCTCAAGCTCATTGTAAACAACAACGCATGGATCAAGTACCGGATCAAGTCTATCTCTCTCTGCACCTTTCAGGAACAAGTCAACCACATGCTCAACATCATCCTTGTCATAAACTTGATATTCTTCCATTATTGATATCAAGTCATATAGCTTGTTTGGATCAGTCTCTCCAGACAATATTGTTGTCCTGTAGAACTTAGAGAACGCTTCTTCAATCGTCGAAGTCTTATTGGCAAAATCCAGCACATAAACTTCATCCTTGCCCGGTGCCGCCCTATTCAGACGAGATAGTGTTTGAACCGCTGCAATATCGTACAGTGGCTTATCTACGTACATTGTTTGAAGCAAAGGCTCATCAAATCCCGTCTGGAACATATCAGCAACCACGAGAAGACGGTATGGGTCTTTCTTGAACTCTTTCGGGATCTTCGCGTCTGGGAAACCATTTAACCCCGCTGAAGTCAGAGGGGGTTCCTGGTTGTTGTACTTGCACTCACCGGAGAATGCAATTATAGCCTTGTAAGGACTGTGCCTGTCAGCAAGGCATTTATTAATGGCATAATAAGTTTCTATGCAACGCGGGATGCTTGCTGTCACAACCATTGCACGTGATTTTCCATTCAGCTTTTTCTTCGCAATTATCTGCTCATGAAAATGATCTACCATCATTGCGGCTTTCTTCGCAATGACATCTGGATTTCCCTCGACAAATGAGCGCAGCTTCTTCTGGGCACGTTTTTTGTCGAACATCGGATCATCCTCGACCTTTTTCGCAATCTTGTACCAGCTATCAATCGTCGTGTAATTCTTAAGCACATCAAGAATGAAGCCTTCCTGAATTGCCTGCTTCATGGTATAAACATGGAACGGCCTATGCTTAATTACACCATCTTCTTCATACGGAGTGCCGAAAATTTCCTCGGTTTTATTCTTCGGAGTTGCGGTAAAGGCAAAGTAACTTGCCGTCTTTACAAGCTTCCGGCCCTCGACAATCGCATTGATCTTGTCCTCATTGTCCATTTCTTTGTCTGAAGCCATGCCGGAAAGTGCCAGATTCATATTCGCAGAATTGCGACCGCTCTGGCCTGAGTGTGCCTCATCGATGATGATGGCAAAATGGTTATGTATATGTTCCTGCCCGATCTCCTGCGAGATGTACGGGAACTTCTCAACCGTAGTTATAATGATCCGCTTGCCATCCTGGATTGCCTTCTTCAGGTCTCTGGAATGCTGCGCCCAAACGACCGTGTTTTTCACCTGCATGAACTGCTTGATGGTATCGCGGATCTGCTTGTCCAGAATTCTGCGGTCTGTGACGACGATGACGGAATCGATCATCGGATGGCCATCTTGCTCAAGGCCGATCAGCTGGTGAGCAAGCCATGCGATAGAATTCGACTTTCCGGAGCCTGCACTGTGCTGAATGAGATAGCGCTTACCGACACCATTTTGTTTCACATCTGTGAGCAGCTTTTCCACGCAGTCCAGCTGATGGTAACGTGGCCAGATCTGTTTCACAGTTTTCTTCTTCGTGTCCGGATCTTCATCAGCGACGACCTGAGCGTAATTCTCAATAATTCGGGAGAGCTTCCACTTCGTCAGAATGTCCTTCCACAGATAGTCTGTCATGATGCCGTTCGGGTTCGGCGGATTGCCCGCGCCATCGTTATAGCCCTTGTTGAATTGCAGAAACCAACTGTCTTTACCAGCAAGCTTCGTGCAGAACATGATGGTCTGGTCGTCTACCGCAAAATGCACCATGCACCGTTTAAACGAGAACAGCGTGTCCCGCGGATCACGATCTTCCTTATACTGCTCAACGGCATCTGCTGTTGACTGACCAGTGAAATGATTCTTGAGCTCACTCGTAACGACCGGAAGACCGTTGATGAACAGGCAAAGGTCGAGCGCAAGCTTCGAAGCGTCAATGGAATAGCGAAGCTGCCGTGTCACACTGAAGATGTTCTTCTCAAACATCTGCTTTGACTTCTCGTTGTTCTCAGTAGGCGTGAAGTAGAACATGATGAGATCAGCCGGGTAGGCCTTCACGCCGTTTCTAAGAACATCAATGATGCCGCGCTTGGCAATCTCTCCGGAGAGGCGGTTTAGGAACTGCCGCTTCTTCTGATCGCTGTTATTTACACCAAGCTTTGCCATTTCCCTTGGCTGCGTGTCATTTAAGAACCGGAAGAGGCGGGTTTCGTCTACGGTGTATTCCTTGTTGTAATCATCATTCGTTCCCTGCTCGTAGCCGTTCTGCTCTACGAGCCAGTTCACGATTATCGTCTCAAAGCCCTTCTCTGTTTTATCCGTAAAAGCCATGATCAAGCCTCCTCTCCATCGATCTCTGTTTCTTCGTTATTCTCCAAATCATCGTCAACGATGTCATCTACGTGTTCATACTCGGGAACAGTGATATTTCGGACATCAATCTTGCCGGTAACAATATCAGCGATCAGCTTGGCTTTGTACTCTTCAAGTACCGCTACCTCTGCTTTTATTTTTTCAATCGCTTCGTCATACTTCGGAAGAGTCTTTTTTATATGTTCAACAATTGCAATTTGTTCATCCGCAGGCGGAACAATAAATGGAATTTCCTTCATCTTGTCCATTTGTAGATCCCATTGCCCTACACGTATACCATCAGAAGCCTGTGCAAAGAAATTCACATACACTTTGCTCCTGATGGCATAGTGGAAGTATTCAAGGTTATCAAATGCCACATCAAAGATAAAATACGCAGGGCTTACAATGCCTGTGTAATCTGAAATGCCATATGACCCTTGCCATGCTTTCATTTTATTCATGACAAATTGGCCTTTTTTGACCATCTTATAGCCACTCAAATCATCTGGTATATAATTGTGGTTTGCTTCCTTATCATCGACATCGCGTACGATGACACCCTGCTCTCTGACCACAGACAGAAGCGGAAGCTCTGGATGGTTCTTTTCGCTTACAGAACTTAAAAGCTGGCGTAACTTAATAGTAGTCCAATGTGCCGGGATATCACCAAGCCATTTGACACCGCTGTATTTCATAGGTATATCCGCAGTTAGTCCATGCGTTACGGCGTCGCTAACCGCAGAATGCTTGAGTGACTCAACACTCTTTATTTCCTTCTTCTTAATATTAATAAGCGTATTGGCTTTAGATACCTTCCAGTCGAGGAAGCGCACAATCTGATCCTGCTCCGCGCGGGGAGGAACGGGAAGCAGAATGGTCCTCATCTCGCTGTATCGTGTAGTCCAAAGATCAGCAACAATTCCTCTTCCATTCCGATAGTATTCTTCCGAGAATTTGTAATTACGGAGCAAGTAATGTACATAATCATTATTCAGCCCGCTTCGTGGTGTCAGCACAAGATTGATGAGTGAAACCGAGCCATCGAATTTCGATACTCCGCAGGAGCCTTTTCGATCTGAACGGCTATTGATAACAAAATCTCCAGCTTTCACCAATTTGCGGTTATCGCTGTCGATTGATTTTGCCGCATGCTCAAGCTGAGGAAGAATACCTTTTTTTGTTACTGACAACGGCGCATAATCCTTGTCCGATACTTTTGTCTTTCGCTCTGTGAAGAGGGCGCCTATTTTCTGCAATTGCCAATGCGCTGGGATCTGCGGAAGCCATACTACATCTGTGTTAATAACATCTGTGTATTCAACCATTACTCCAGTCCCTCTATGATCTCATCCATCACACCATCAGACTCCTTTTCAAGTTCCGCGAGGGAGGCAAGGATGTCTTTCATGTCACGGAGTTGCACAGGCTTGTAGAAGTACTTCGTGAAGCTGATCTCGTAACCGATCTTCGTCTTGCTTTCATCCACGTAGGCGTCCGGCGCATATGGCTTGACTTCCTTTTCGATGAACGCATCGATTCCACCATCGTAGTTGAACGGGATGTTTTCCGAGTCGCGGAGGTTCGGATCGGATTCGCCTTCAACCTCTTTTGCATGTGGATCAGCTTCCGTGATAAACGGACGGATCTTCTTGAGCTGTGTCTTCTTAAGCTTTGTCGCCTTGGCAAAAGCTTCCCAATCGTCAAGCGGTGTGTCCTTCGGCACATCGGCGACCGCCTTTCTCACCATTTCTAGATCTGTGGCTTTCTTAAACAAAAGCTTCCCCTTTTCATTTTTTTCAGGGATTTCTCGTTCCGGGAATACATGGAGACGTAGAGGACGCTCGACAGTTACATTCCAGTAGCCGAACTCACTGTTATCGAATATCATGCTTACATCGCTTTCCTCCATGTCGAGGAAGATACGGACAATTTCCTTACGGATTTCCGGCGTGAATTCGCAGTTCTTATTGCCCATGTTCTTGCGCAGCGAAGACTTCATATTTGTCGCGTCGATGAGTTGAATCTTGCCTTTGCGGCGTTCTTCCTTCTTATTGGAAAGCACCCAAATGTATGTGCCAATGCCTGTGTTGTAGAACATGTTGTCAGGCAATGCGATGATAGCTTCCACAAGATCGCGCTCGATTAGATATCTGCGTGCGTTGCTTTCGCCGCTTCCTGCGTCGCCCGTAAACAGGGATGAGCCGTTATGTACTTCGATGATGCGGCTGCCGAGTTCTGTGTCGGTTTTCATCTTGGATACGTTGTTGAGCAGGAAGAGAAGCTGTCCGTCGCTTGTGCGCGGGATCATCTTTAGCTCTTCACCACCGGAAAGGTATGCATTGAAACGAGTGTCTAGGATTTCACTCTTGCCACCCATCTTGTCTGCATCTGTTTTCCAACTCTTGCCGTACGGCGGATTGGAGAGCATGAAATCAAACTGCCGTGACGGATTAGCGTCAAGTGACAGAGTAGATCCATAAGCGATATGTTCTGCTTCCTCGCCATCACCTTTAAGGAGCATATCTGCCTTGCAGATAGCATAAGTTTCCGGATTGATTTCCTGACCGAACAAGTGAATGGAGACATTCTTGCCTCTACGAGCTGCGGTTTTCAAAAGTCTGTCTTGGGCAACGGTAAGCATTCCCCCCGTCCCGCAGGCTCCGTCATAGCATGAGTAGGAGGCGTCCTTTATTTTGTCTTCCACAGGAATCATAGCTAGGTCGGCCATCAATTCGACAACATCACGAGGTGTCCAGTGTTCTCCGGCTTCCTCATTGTTTTCTTCATTAAAGCGGCGGATAAGCTCCTCAAAAATGGTTCCCATACCGTGGTTATCAAGCCCTGGAAGTTTCACGATGGTTTTCTCAGCATCCTTGTAGACAGGGTTGGGGCTGAGATTGATGTCCGCAGAGGTGAACTTGTCGATGACTGACCCGAGGATGTCTGCGTCCACCATCGTCCTGATCTGATCACGGAACTTGAACTTGTCGAGGATCTCCTGAACATTCGGAGAGAACCCATCAAGGTATGCTTTAAAGTCAGCTTCCAGTGTCTGTTTTTTGCCTCGGCTTGTCAAATCCTTCAGCAGGAATGGAGACGCATTGCAGAATGCCTGTCCTGCAGCATTACAGAGTGCAGGCCACTGATTGTCAATCTTCGCAGCATCCAGTTGTTTCTTCATTTCCAGTACTGCAGGCTTTGTCTCCTCAAGCATTGCGTCAAGGCGACGAATGACTGTCATCGGAAGGATGACGTCACGATATTTTCCTCTTACATATACGTCCCTAAGGCAATCATCAGCGATTCCCCAAATAAAGCTGACTATCGAGTTATATTCCTGATTGTCCATCGTTTTATTCCTCCAAACGGCATTCGAGCCGTATTATTTTTTATCAACACGCTCCATGATGTCCTCGACCTGACAGTCGAGAGCTTCACATATTCTCAAAAGGACATCTGTCGTGACATTCTCACAGCAACCCATTTTTGTGATGGATGCCCCGCTTACATCACTCATTTTTTGAAGGTCCATTTTCTTGATTTCTCTATCAATAAGCATTTTCCATAGGCGGTTGTAGCTGAATTCTATTTTAAGTTCCTTTTTATTTCTCGTCTGTTCCATCATTCCTCTCCTTATTCCAAGCCCATCCGAAGATCTCATTTCCTTCGGGTGATAATTCCAACACAGCGTTCTCGTTCACAATTCATCGAATTTTTTCTTTGTTCAATAGCGCATTGAGGTATTCTTTGTTAAAATCAGTCATAAAGGATTTCCTTTCGTATTGATAGTGTTCAAATCAATTATACGGAAAGGGAGTCCCTTTTTTATACCCAATTGAGATTTAGTTTAAGGAACTGTTCATCCTTACACATAAAATTATACAGTTCCAATCACTCACCTACAGCAACAAGTATAATTTCTCTTAAATTATTTATCACCACTGATTTTTGCTTCAATTCAACAAATTCTTTTACTTCTCCGCAGTCTTCATTGGATAAAGATGTTGCAACCCGATATTCCCTTTGCTTGCTATATCGGTTTGATTTATAAAAATAATTTGGTATCGGACTTTCCCCAGCCCTCATTACCTCACTAGGACTTTCTCCTTCATAATAATGAACTTTTCCATGTTCTTCAGCATCTACGGCTTTCTCAAAGGACAGACCATCAAATAAAACAAAACTACATTCTTGACCTGTACTTTTTTCTTTCTCTCGCTTAAATTCTTCAATTTCAGCAATAGATGATTCACACAACTCAAATATCTTTTTGTCTCCTTTCTCAACAATTTTAAGTATTAAACCCTTTCCTGACATAAGATTAACCGTGCCCTTATTATTCATAAGTCTCATCTACCATTTTAAATATAAATTTATAGCTCTTTTTCTACTCTAAGTCAAGTGTTATCAATGATTTTAGGCAATTTTATTTTGAAATAAAGGCCTAATCGGGAAATAGCTCCCGGAGAATCAAGTCAAATATCTGATTTAGGGCATGGTAAATACAGCCACCTTCTGTAATTTCAAAAAAAGGCTGTTATAATATCTATTGGATCAATTTTTATGACAAAAGTCTTTGGTTATGT
>OLNW01002126.1_pt1 | contig 17775 bp, 12 predicted proteins | sample 1672121 | NCBI WGS metagenome assembly OLNW01 (sample SAMEA3136648, study PRJEB25190) | human gut metagenome
GCCCTGCTGCGGATAACCCTGGTTCATCATGTTTCCCTGCTGCGGGTAGCCCTGGTTCATGGTATTGCCATATGTAGGTGCCGGTGCGCCCGTAAGAGCAGATACGATCTGGTTTCCAAGCTGCTCATACTGCATGATCTTGTTCCGTTCATGTCCTTCTACGGAGAAGGTGTTAAGCTGGAAATCCATATCATCAAACCATGGTGTATTGACAGACAGTTTTATCTTATAATCATAGGAGTAATGGTATCTCGGCGGAACGTAAGATCTGGATTCTCCGTTCTGATCCTGATATTCCTCTTCCTCACGCTCTTCTTTGATTTCCAGCCGGCAGGATGTCACAGCAGACAATGGCACGATATCCGGATTTTCTTCTTCATTCAGCCGGCGTGCCACGGTAAACAATCCCTTGGTCTCATCAAGGAACACATGATATCTGTCTCCGGCAAATTCGCGTGTAGTATGGAAGTTTCGAACCGCATTTTTATTCTCTTCTCTGTAGTCCAGCTGTCTTTTGATCTCTTCTACGGTACTGTGACGTCTTTCCTCAAACCATGGAGAAAGCTTTGCTGCACAGTTTTTACAAAGATTACCGTCGTCCAGCTTCCGGTTTCCCAGAAGACCTATTTTATCACCGCAGATATCACAATTCTTTTTGTCAAATAATCCCATTTTCTAAATCCTCCTTTTGATACAAGGGAAGTCCCTTGTTTCCATTGTGAAAACACGGGACTTCCAGATTTGCGATTATTCCATGACTCTATCCAGATATACTTTGATTGTGAAATCAAAACCACCGAAATCATCTTCGCCATCTTCGGATTCTTCTGTAGCTGGAGCCTCGGTCTCTGTTTCCTCTTCCATCGGCAGACTGTCTGCTGTTGTGAAGCATAATTTTCCGTCTTCCAGAAGGTAGAAGCGCATGGTATCCGTACTGAACAGGTGATAATTCTCAGAATCCGTTTCTGTTTCTTCTTTCTGTGTTTCTGCATTGAATATCAGTGCATTTTCTTCCATGACACCTTTCAGCTCGGTTGTTGTCTCATTGCCCTCTTCGAGCAATACAAGAGTGGCGTTTCCGTCTGTAATGGACACTTTCATTTCTACGCCGGCAATCTCGCCTGTAGCAGGCATCTGCATTCCATAGAGATCGATCAGTGTACTGGTCCAGTCACCATTGAAATCTTCCAGTTTTGGTTCTGCTACCGGTTTTCCGGGTACATAAGGCACATACTCCTCTTTTTCCTGACTCAGTACCACGGACAGTCCGTCCATTTCTACAGATAAGGTTCCGTCAGAATACTCGCCTTCCACCGTTTGGTCATCGGCAGTGATCAGCACTTTATCACCATCTATCTTCCATTCCATGGCATCAACACCCGGTTCCTGTCCTTCCATGAGTTCGGAGATCTCGCCTTTTCCGTCTTCTGTAAAGTTGAATGTCATCTCCATTTTCATCATTCCGGGATGAAATGTATTTTCGCCGTCTAAGGACATGCTGTTTACATACCAGGTACCAACGATATCCTTGTCTTCCAGTGCATAGGCATTCATACCGATCAAACCTGCCATCATAACTCCCAATGCACCTGCTGTCCAGAATTTCATTTTCTTACTCATACTCAATTCTCCTTTCTTTTACGGTGAAGCATGATTGAATGTTATGTAAAAGGTATCTTTTATTGTTATTATACTGGAAGCATTTCTATTTGCACTGGCACTTTTGACAGTAATCGGTTTCTTTGTAAAGCGGACATTCGCAATCCGCTTCGCTACTTGCTCATGAACGCAGTCGCTTCGCGATCTGTCAGTGGGAGCTTTCAACTCCCACTGACATAAGCATCCCCCTCACCCGCCGCTTAGTGCTCCGCGCACTTGAAGCGGGGGAATGCTTATCTGCGTTCAAAAAAATTTCAGCAGTTCTTCCGCAGGAAGAGGTCTGGAAAAGTAATATCCCTGGATCATATCGACTCTCCACCGGCTGAGCAGTTCGACTTCTTCTTTTGTCTCCACACCTTCCGCAACAATATGATAGTTCATTTTCTGAAAGGTCTCCACAACACTTTGATAGAACAGTGCCCTTTTCTCATCCTTGCAGATATCAAAAAGCAGGGACCGGTCGAGCTTGATCGTGGAAAACGGAAGCTTCATGACCGTATTGAGATTGGCGTAGCCGGAACCGAAATCATCCAGGCAGAGACGGATCCCCGCGGCTGTAAATTCATCCACAACCATTCTCAGACTTGCATTATATTCCGTTGCCACAGTTTCTGTGATCTCAAACTGTATCCATTCATGAGGGATTTCATATTTGTCCATGATGCGGATGAAATGGCTGCTGCAGTCCGTTCTCATCAGATCCAGAGACGAGAGATTCACTTTCACGTTCAGAAGCTGTTCCATCAGTTTTCCATGCTCTTTTAAAAATCTGCAGACGCGGCAAAACTGCAGATCTGTGATCTGTTCGATCAAATGATTCTTTTCCGCGATCTGGATAAATACATCCGGTGCGATCCATCCGAGTTCCGGATGATGCAGACGGCTCAGGGCTTCCAGTGTGACAAAGCGTTTTTCCTGTGTGGAATATACCGGCTGGTAGTAAAGTTCAAACAAATCTTCTGCGATCGCCGTATGCAGATACTGTTCCACCCGTTTATTATAGAGAAAGCCATTCATGGTCTGGTGGTCGTCCTGTATCACTTCGGTCAGCCCGTTTTGCGGTGATAAGGATTCCAGATACTCGGCATATTCCAGGATGCGGCCGCTGTCTCCCAGTTTTTCTGCATGGAGGATACCGCTTATGATCGCAGGGATCGTGATACTTTTATTTTCTACATTCAGCTTTATGTTCACATCAAAGATCTTTTTCAGTTCGTCAAGATAATATTCATATTCCTTCAGGGAAGAGGTCAGGATCAAAAAACGTTTTCCCGTAATATGAAAAGCTTTTCTTCCGCATAATGCACCAAGCTTTCTGGCAGTCAGACGCAAGACAAAGTCACCGCCCTGGATCCCCGCAATTTTATTGATATGTTTCATCTGATAAAGATATACGGTAATGATGTGAAAAGATCTTCCGGCTGTTACCAGTTCATTCCCTTTTCTGGTCAGATAAAGATGATTGTACAGACCGGTAAGACTGTCCATGTTTGCATAGGGAGTGTTGATGGTAATGAATAATGCAAGTATGCCGAGACTCACGCCGAAGCCTGTTGTCAAAAGGAAAGGGTTCAAAAGCTGAATGATCACTCCGCCACCGGATATCACAAGGATCTCCAGAAGCACTTTCACTCTTTGAAAACCAAGTTTCTTCCTCCAGATTATAATAAGAAACAAAGCAACTGCCAGATGAAGGATGGCACTGTAATACATCAGCAGGTACCACGGCCCTTTTACATACCCTCTTGACGGATCAAAACAGAAAAGCTTCCCGGTAAACGGATTGGTCAGTATCAGACCGATCAGTACCAGTGTCGGCAGACCGGATAACAGCATTTTCTTTGTGGAAACGAGTCTATTGTCATGCATGGACAGAATATAACAGAGGAACGTAAAAGGAAGCAATGCCTGCAACAGATAAAATACCGTTGTTATAAATACGGCTGCTATTCCAAAGCCGCTTTCCGGCGAAGTAATACAGTAGGTACTGAAAAACTCTGCAATGACATCCAGGACGCCAAGAACAGCGAAGAAAAGAAATACCTGGTTATTCAGATCTTCTGCTCTTTTCTGTCCAAGAAAATACCACAGGATCAGCAGCAGTATAACGATCGCTGCGATCAGAAAATCAATATTATAGATCATAGTCTGCCTCCGCTGTCTCTTTTTTGTTGTAATGCTGCATCCTGTCTGCCTGCTGTTTCCAGTCACTGACGGAATTGAGGACTCCATCCGTTTTTCTCAGATAGCTGTATCCGAATTTCAGACGGACATGATATTTACCTGGGGCTTCGTTTTCCATTTCTGCTTTTATCAGCCGGATCCACTCGGATGGAAGCTTTTGAGGATCGCTCACAACAACTGCAAATTCATCACCATCGATCCGAAAGCACTCTGCCTGTTGTTCGGAAATCATATTCCCGGCTGTCTGGATGCTTCGTGCTGTCCGGATGACTGCCTCATCTCCCAGTTGCATGCCATATGTATCGTTGATCTCTTTCAAGCCTGCGATATCAATAAACAGAAGTAAAGCATTTTCCAGTAATAAAGAATCATCCTGGATTTTTTCCAGACATTTTTCAAAGGCTTTCCGGTTCTTCAGCCCTGTCATACGGTCTTCCAAAGACATTCTTTCGTAAACGGCCTGTTCCAGCCGGAACTGCGAGTCATTTGCCACCTTACAGAGCAGCCCCCAGAACAGGAATGCGATATAAAGAAGAATCCCAAACTGAAAAACCGTATCATACCAGTAAATAGAGAAGATCCAGTATAAAATGAGGGCAAGTACACCACTGATCCCCAGCACGGCAAATGCTTTCAGGCAGAGACTCAATTCCTGAGTCCCGGTCTTGCGGTATTCGTTCCAGAGAAGAAGGATCATGGAAGCAACCCCTGTAAACAATAAAAGATGTGTCAGAAACAGCATATGTATGAAAGGGATCTGAAACAGGAGGTTCAGGATCCCCTGCAAAATCGTATTCCCATAAAGAAGGAACACCCATATCTGCGGGATCCACCGTACTTCGCTACGCACCGTGTTCTGCACAAACCGAAGCATCGGGATCGACATGAGCATAAAGGCATAAAAAGAGATCAGTGTTCCTGCGGCGCTCTGTCGTCCGTACATCTGGTAAAGTCCTGAGTCGAAAATACACCATAAACTGCACAGGATCAGAAAAAAGGCAACATTAAGAAAGCGCTTTTCCATCATCTGCCGATGCCTTGCGTACAGAAATACGATCACAGCTACGATTCCCATTCCCAGCATTCCAAGGACCATGAGGATTAAAAATATGGATGCCTGCAGATGATGCCTGGCAACGGAAGAAAAGCTTCCAAGGATGGGCGCCTCTACATAAAGCAGACTGTTTTCTTTTCCTTCAAAAATAAAGCATAACGGTTCTTCTCCCGTTTCATCCGGCAGGCAGATATCTGCCCACAGTTTCCCTTTCATCGGTCTGTTTTTCAGAAAGCCGCTATCACTGTAATGATAAAGAAGACGATCCCCCATATAGACTTCCAGATGATCCTGTATTCCTCTGGTAGACACGATCTTTCCCTCGTCTTCCGCAGACAGTGTGTCGTTATAAAGGACTGCTTTTCCATCTGCATCGGTCAGAACCTGGCATGGAAGCTCCAGGGTGATCTTTTCTCCATCCCGTATCTGATACCAGCAGCTGCCCAGTGAACGGACGGTGTGTCTTTCTGTTTCCGTTTCCGGCTGATAAAGGATTTTCACCAAAAGAAGCAGAAATATCAGTATAACGGTTATGCAGAACGCTTCGGCTCCTTTTTGTTTTCTGTTTTTATTCATAACTCTTTTTTTCCTCTTTTCTTTTCACTATTCGTTCCTTTTACAGTAAAATACAGATCAGAAACAAACATACACAAAGGGGGATTTTTCATGAATCAGATCGTTATCATTACCGGCGGAACCAAAGGAATCGGTTTTGCCGCTGCAAAAAAATTTCTTTCCTGCGGCGATAAAGTCATCATCCTTGGCCGTCACGAAAATGAAGCCTCTCTTGCGAAACTCAAAAAAGAAGGAGAGGTCACTTTCCTGAAAGCAGACGTCTCCGTTGCTGATGACTGCCGTAAGGTTATCTCCACCGCCATCGAAAAATATGGCAGTTGGCTCCATCGACGGGAAGCCGCCTTCACATGAAAGGCCGCATCATCCTGCCTGAGGAGATCGCAAACGCCATCTGGCTGATGTCCTTTCCGGAAGCCAGCGCCATCAACGGCACCACGGTTATGGCTGACGACGGTTATTCTTCCTTCAAAGGCGTGGATGGTTTCCAGGCTGAATAAACTTACATATCCTGCTGCTCTCTCCCCTTCTCCTGATACTCCGTCGGCGACACCCCAACCACCTTTCGGAAGATCCGCGAAAAGTAATAAGGGTCCTGATAGCCCAGGCGCTGGCCGATCTGGTAGATGTAGAGTTCGGTGGAGCGGAGGAGCTTACAGGCCTCCTTCATTTTCAGTTCCTGAAAAAAGTCCATGGGGGTGTGACCGGTGGCTTTCTGGAAAATCAGGTTCAGATAGCTCTTGGAGAGCTCAAACTCCTCGGAGAGCGCACCCAGGGAAAGATTTTCATCCAGGTGGCGGTACATATAGCGGACCACCGCCGTCACATGGCGGTTCTGCTCCGGCACGGAATCCTTTTTCTCCCGGTTGTAGGTTTCCGCTAGGATCAGGGAAAGTACCTGAGAAATATAGATAAAATTTCCCAGCGTATAGTTTCCCTCCAGCACCCGGAAAAGCAGCTCGAAAAGATACTGCATCCGCCCGGTGGCGTGCTGCGACTGAAAAGAAATCACCCGGCCCTCCTCCAGCGGAAAATGAACCGTATCCTCTCCCTTGAAATGGACCCAGAGAATACTCCAGGGATCCTCTTCCGAGGCATAATAACAATGACTCCTGTTCCGCGGAATACAGAACGCCTCCTCCCCATGGAGCGTATACGTCCTGTCCTCCACGGTAATCTGCCCGCTTCCATCCATACAGTACAGAAAAATATATTCCTCAATCCCCTCTCTCCGCTCCCGGTAATGATGGGCCGCACTCGGAAAAAAGCCCACATCCGTCAGATAAAGCCTCCGCACCAGCGGATGCCTCACATAATCCGAGAAAGCCTCCGTCGGCAGCACAATCATCCGCTCCCCCCGGAACCCATCCCTCTTTCGCTCTGTATCAGGCCTCTGTTCCTCCATCTTCCATTCCCCTCCCTTATTTTTATTCGAGCATACCACATCACTGGAATATTGTCCATCATTCTCCAAGATATCCCATTCCAATTTTCCCATTTTCCATATAAACTAAAGCCATAACTTACAAGACTCTTAGCTTATCCATCAACCAGCGGCGCGTCCTCATTTTTCAAAGAAAGGAATCATTCCTATGTCAACCGTAAAAATCTGGGAACAAGACACCATCATCCCCACCTATAAAGTCTACCCGCCCGAAAAAAATCCCCTCTTCATCGAAAAAAGAGCCTACCAGGGCAGTACCGGAAAAGTCTATCCCCTGCCCGTAACCGAAAAAATTTCCGACACGAAAGAAGACGTCTCCTACCACGCCGTCTACCTGGAAAACGAATATCTGAAACTCATGATCCTTCCCGAACTTGGCGGCCGCATCCAGCGGGCCCTGGACAAAACGAACAACTACGATTTTGTCTATTATAATCATGTTATCAAACCAGCCCTGGTCGGCCTTGCAGGCCCCTGGATCTCCGGCGGCATCGAATTTAACTGGCCCCAGCACCATCGTCCCTCCACCTACGCGCCGGTGGATTATCTCCTGAAAGAGAATCCCGACGGCTCCTGCACCGTTCATTTGAGCGAGATCGACAAAATGTACGGCACCAAAGGTATGGCCTCCATCACTCTCTATCCCGGCAAAGCCTATATCGAGATCAAAGGCCGCCTCTATAATAATACCGATCTTCCCCAGACCTTCCTCTGGTGGGCAAACCCGGCGGTTCCCGTCAACGATCACACCTACTCCGTCTTCCCGCCGGACGTCAACGCTGTTATGGACCACGGAAAACGGGCAGTCTCCACCTTCCCCATCGCCACCGGGGAATACTATAAATACGACTATTCTGCCGGCGTGGACATTTCCCGCTATAAAAATGTGAAGGTTCCCACCTCCTACATGGCTGCTCATTCCGACTACGATTTCATCGGAAACTACGACGAGAACAGAGAGGCCGGCCTTCTCCATGTGGCAGATCATCACGTTTCCCCCGGTAAGAAACAGTGGACCTGGGGCAACGGTGATTTCGGCCGCACCTGGGACAAAAACCTCACCGACGAAGACGGCCCCTACATCGAGCTGATGACTGGCGTCTTCACGGACAACCAGCCGGATTTCTCCTGGCTGAAACCCCAGGAGGAAAAAACCTTCATCCAGTATTTCATGCCCTACAAAGGCGTAGGCCGCGTGGGCAACGCCACGAAAAACGCCGCCCTCAGCCTCCGAAAAGAAGGAGACAAAGCCCTTCTCAAGGTATACGCCACCGGCGTTTACGAGAACGCTTCCATCAAAGTCACGCTGAAAGATACCGTCCTTTACGAAACCGAAACCTCCCTCTCCCCGGAAAACTGCTATGAGGTTTCCATTCCTCTTCCGGGAAAAACAGCCGCAGACCTCATCGCAGAGCCCGAGACAAAGGATCCCGGCCTTGACGGTCTCCCGGAAGGCCTGACCGTCACCGTTTCCAATGGCTCCGTTCTTCTGGTCTCCCATAAAATCGAAGCTCCGAAGCTTCAGCCCATCCCGGAACCAGCCAGCGTCATGAAAGTGCCGGAAAACATCCCCACCACCGAAGAGCTCTATCTCTCCGCCCTTCATCTGGAGCAGTACCGCCACGCGACCTATGAGCCTGCGGACTATTATCTCGAAGGCCTGCGCCGGGATCCCACAGACCTCCGGCTGAACAATGGCTACGGCCTTCTCCTCCTCCGAAGAGGTCACGCGAAGGAAGCCATCCCCTATTTCCAGAAAGCAATCGACAAACAGACCTTCCGCAACCCCAATCCCTACCACGGAGAGTGCTATTTCAACCTCGGACTGACCCTCACCGCGGAAGGAAAGGATGAAAAAGCCTTCGATGCTTTCTACAAAGCCACCTGGAGTGCCGAAACCCAGAGCCCTGCCTTCTACTGGCTGGCTGCTCTGAGCCTTCGGAAAGGCGACCTGGAAAATGCCCTGGATTTCGCCGAGAAATCCCTGGTCCGCAACTGGCACAATATGAAAGTCCGCACTCTCAAAGCCTCCATTCTCCGGCTGATGGGCCAGGACAACTCCGCCTTCCTCACGGAAAGCCTTGCCATTGATCCCCTTTACATGGGTCTTCTCTATGAAAAAGCATTACACGAAGATTCCATGGAAAACTTCCATACTGTCATGCGTGAGGAAGCCCACAATTACCTCGAGCTGGCCCTGGATTATGGAAAAGCCGGTCTTTACGAAGACGCTGTCCGGATTCTGAAAGCTTCCGATGACCAGAATCCCCTGCTCTTCTATTACCAGGCCTATTTCCTGGAGAAAAACGGTCAGCCAGAAGAAGCCCTCTCCGCCATTACTCAGGCAGAAGCCCTTTCCCCGGACGGCTGCTTCCCCAATAAATTGGAAGAGATTGTGATTCTCGAAACGGCCATCCGCCTGGCCAAGACCGCTCCCATGGCCCATCTTTACCTTGGAAATCTGCTCTATGACAAAAAGCAGTATACGGAGGCCATTTTCCACTGGGAGACCACGGTAAAAGAAAAAGACACCATCTCCATGGCTTACCGGAACCTCTCGATCGCTTACTGCAACAAGGAACAGGATCTCGCTAAAGCCATGACTGCCATGAAAAACGCCCTGGCCCTGGATCCCGCCTATCCCCGCCTCTGGCTGGAATACGACCAGCTGGCCGCTAAGATGGCTCTTCCGGTGGAAGACCGCCTGAAAACCATGGAAAGCCATCCGAAAGTGACTGCAGGAAGAGATGATCTTTTCCTTCGTTATATCACGCTTCTGAACTGTACCGGCCGCTATGAAGAAGCGCTCGATGCCCTTAAAACCCGGAAATTCCATCCCTGGGAGGGCGGAGAAGGCAAAGTAAGCACCCAGTACCGCCGTTCCCTTCTGACTCTGGCCCTCAAGGCTCTGGAAGAAAAAAATCCGGACAAAGCGCTGGAACTTCTCACCGCCAGCCTTTCCTACCCGGACAACTTAGGCGAGGGCAAGCTTCCCAACGTTCCCGACAACGAGGCCTGGTATTACATGGGGCTGGCCTACGAGATGAAAAAAGATACAGAAAAAGCCCGGGAAGCTTTTGAAAAAGCCACAGAAGGTTCCCAGATCCCGGCTCCGGTGCTCTACTATAACGATCAGCCCTCCGATTACATTTATTATCAGGGACTGGCCCTTCTGGCCCTTGGAAAGGAAGCTGCTGCCAGAAAATCCTTCCATCAGCTGATCCTCTATGGAGAAAAACACATCTTCGACAAAGCCGCCTACGACTTTTTCGCCGTCTCCCTCCCGGAGATCGAGGTTTATCAGGATGATATCCAACTCCGAAACGATCAGTATTGCAACTATCTCCGTGCCCTGGGCGCTCTCGGCCTTCAGGACAAGGAAAAAGCCGGCCTGCTTCTTGAGGAAATCCTTAAGAAACAGCCCGACTATCTGGAAGCTATCCTCCTGATGAAACGTCTGTAAAATCAAACTTCCCCGCTTTCGCTGTCAGGCAGAAAGTGGGGAAGTTTCCTAATAACAGTCTGACTCCCAAACGGGCATCTATCTATTCAGCTTCCCACCAGAAACTCTCTGGTATTCTTCATCACATCTCTGAGGATCTCAAGATTCCTTTCCGTATCCCCGCACTCCAGCGAATGGTTGCAGTCATCATACACATGCAGCGGCAGGCGATTTTTCCGGGCCAGCTGAATGATCTCTCCCGTAGTGCTCCAGGGATCCGCTGTTCCGATAAAGGCAAGCCCCTTCTCCGGTGCAAAGGAAAACGTCTCAGCCAGCGGCGTATACAGGACCTGTCTCACACCAACCAGCCCGTGTTTCTTCACATAAGAAGCTGCAATGATCGTCCCGATGCTCTTTGAGACAAACAGAATGTCATCGTAAACCGACCAGTCTATCTCTTCCAGTTCCTTTTCGGCCTGTTGAAACAAGGTCTCGTAAGCTTCCCTCATCTTCGCCTGATCGCCGCGGATGTTTTTGCCTTCGTATGTATAACTGATGTTTCTGCATTCCTGATAACCCAGTTCCCGGGCAAGGCTTCGGCTGTAATAAAGAAGCGGCTTGTCACAGTGGTAGCCGATGCCGGGAAAATAGATGGCAAGTTTTGACATAAGTTTTCACCGTTCCTTTCTCTTTATCAGGCAACGCTTCTTGTAAAAGGAAATTCCGTAACACAGCACCTCATCATAATAATCCTCAAATTCTTCCGCATATTTTCTGGCATCAATCTGCCGGATTGCTTTCTCACAGTCCGGCTCCATCTGATTTAAGGTTCTGGAGTATTTTGCTTCAAAGACGGCTACCCTGCCATTTCGCGAATCGAAGACGATCACATCGCTTCGTCCTTCCCCATGTTCCTTATTGGATTCCACCATATATCCAGCTCCTGCAAAAATTCCTGCCAGAAAAGCATGGTAAAAATCCTCTCTATAATCATGATAACTTATCGTCATACGAAGCAGCTGATTCATCTCTTTGCCGGCTTTCTCACAGTCTCCTGTCCAGACTGCCTCAAACAGTGCTTTTCTGTCCCAACTTTTTGCACTGTCATCAAACCAGACCTTTACCGTTGTCTCGAAAATTTCCCGTATTTCTGCATTTGGAATCGTTAAAGCATACATCCCATCTGACAGCCTTTCTGTCAGTTCTTTCTCCCGGACCATTGTCAGATATCCGGTCAGGTATAAAACACTCCAGAGATTTTCTTCCGAGGAATGTAAATAATCATAGGTCAGGTCATCTTCAATCTTCTGCACAATATAGCCGCCAGACAACAGAATTTCCAGTTTTCTGGTGATATTACTGCCTGCATAGTCAATAAAAGAGCGGATTACTGCATTATCACTGGTATTTTTCCAATAGCCCTTCGGCCTGGCCACCGGATCATATTGAAGATCCCGAAGATAATTCATCACATCCCAGGGGCAGTAAACATCAAACTCTCCAAAATGATATCCATCATACCAGTTTTTGATATTCTCTGCCTGCTCCGGTATGGCTGCTGCCATAAGAAGTTTCTCCACATCTTCCTGCGTGAATCCATAGTATTCATTCAGGCGCGAAGATGCGATCGTATCTGAGACAAAATTGTTAGTTCCTGTAAAAATGCTTTCTTTCGCGATTTTCAGACAACCAGTCACCACTGCAAACTTTAACGCTGTATTATCTTTCAATGCTGTACTCAGAATCGCCCGGATTACTTCCAGCATTTCCGCATAATAGCCATTGCTGCTTGCCTTCGCCACTGGAACATCGTACTCATCCAGAAGCAAAACCACAGGCTTTTCATAATAGGCCTGCATCATTTTCATAATCGTAAGAATGGAGCCCTTGATATCTGTCAGAGACGCCGCTCTGCTTTTCAGACGTGCAAAAACTGCCTTATAATCACTATTTACCTTCTCGCTTTCTGCAAGATAAGATTGCTCGATACAAAGCAATGGTAAACCCAAGAAAATCCAGCGCATTTTCAAAAGAAGTTCCATCCACATCTTTAAAAGATAAAAATAACACCGGATACTGATTCATCCATTTCTCACAAAGTTCTTCATGCTCCAGAATTTCCAGACCTTCAAACAGACTTCCGCTGTCTTTCCGAATATCCAGAAAGCTGGCAAGCATACTCATCCCTAACGTCTTTCCGAACCGCCTCGGTCGGGTGATCAGCGTCACCTCCGCCGGTTCCGGCTCCAGAAGACTGCAGATAAGTTCCGTTTTATCAATATAATAATAACCGTTTTCACGGATTTTGGTGAAATCAGAGATTCCTACGGGGATTTTAAGATCGTTCATATAACAGCCCCTTTACATTTCAGTTTGGCAAATTGACTTTTTATTTATCATAGCATTTTTGTAGGGAAAATTCTATATCTTTTTAAATAAGGCAGAGCCGCGTGAACGGCTCCGCCTTATGTTTTACAATCTCTATTATCTACAGGATAATATCCTGCATTCCGATTTCTTTAAAACGTTCATTTTCAAATACAACCGCAATGCCATTTTCCGGATCAAAACGATAATTACACATGATTGCTATTACATGTTTTTCTTTCTCTCTGGGAACATAAAGATATTTAGGTACAACATACTTAAATATATTCTCAATACTATTGGTTCCTATTTCTTCACGATTCATCTCCAGACAATAATTTTTTACATTCTCCAAAGAAGCTTCTATCTCTTTGTCCGAAATTGAGAAAGCCTTCACTGCATCAATCTGAGAATCCAGAATCTCTTCACCTTCATAACAATCATAAATAACATCCAGTTTATATTCTCGGCTCCATATCATCATCTTAACTTTATTCATCAAAATCACCTCCAGAAACAACTGCACCTCCAAAAACAACTGCATCTCGTTTCTTACATTCAGAAACGCCTCCAAGATGTCCACAACATTCATGTACTTTGGTCGGAACCAAATCACATGTTTTCATATCATTTCTTTCATGCCAAGTATACCCATTTTCTTTACGCCAATCAGAAATGTCTCTAGCACTCCAATCAGTCTTGCCATTACGTGCTTGTTTATTCCATTGTTCTGCACATTTTGCATCACATTGTTTAAAATTGTCAGGACGCATTTTTGTCATTTTATCAATTTCAACTGTCGATTCCGCTACCACCGAAAAATCTGGAATTGCATCTTTATATATAATTCCATCTACCTTATAATTTTTCAAAATCTCCTTTACTTCTGAATTATTTGGAATATATTTTGATTCACCTCTTTCACCTTGCCATGCACCCTTGTCACTGATTTCTTTAGGCGTATGTTGCAAGCGTTCTTCGTATGTACTAAAATAGTTATCTGTTTCCTTGATCTCAACCTGATCTTTTCCCCTATCCTTAAACTCCTCTACTCCAACTTTAAAAGAAAACTGTTTTTGTTCTCCAATTTTGCCATCTATTTTTTGTTTATTAAAATGATTGCTCCAAAAATCACTTGCTTTTTTTACGCTGATCTTACCTTCTGGTTTTATTTTTTTATAATTTTCCATTTTTAGTTTCTCTGAAGCTTTAGCAACATCAGCTATTTTAGAAAGCATTTCTATCATACTAAAAAGTCTCCTTACCAAAATCTTTTCTCATTTTTCATGTACCTCTCTGTAAAATCGCAGAATACATCATTATAGGACTCATCTAATTCTATTTTTTGCATTAAAAGAATTGCTATCAAATTATCTAATTGTTTAACAGAACATCTTCTTGTTTCTGAATTTAGATTATTCAAAAGCGTATGTACCCATCCTATAATATCCTCATTTTCACCGGCCATTTGCATCGCCACATCCGCATTCACATAATCATATAAGAACCTCACTTTTATTTCTTTTTGAGTCGCACCTTCTTTTATTTTTTCTAAAAGTTTATATTTTTCAGAAGCTCTTATTCTTGTGTTTAAAATTACTTTTGTCAAAAATCCCTTTTCTATCTCATTTATTCCAACTTCTTCTTCCCAATGCTCTGTCAGATAATCTATAAATTTTCCCAGATCAATTTCTTCTTTTTCAGCATCTTTGTTTGTAGATTCATATTTGTAATTCTCTGGCTTACCATTATACTTCTGCACTTTGCACAATACAGGCTGTATCCACTCATTCTGATATACCGCAGCTACCCCACAAGGAAGTTTTGCCAGCTCTACGATCTGGTCATCGTTCAAATTTGCAGCACGGCCTACCAGTTCGCGGTCGCTTTTATCCGGAAGACGCATGATAATCTTGGTATTGGTATTCCTTATGACGGACATATCCAGCAGTCCCGGAGCCTGATCAGCGATGATAAAGCCTTCGCCGTAGGTACGCATCTCAGCAATGGCATTTGCCAGCATCTCCACACTTTTTCCGAGAAGATTGGAACTCTCTGAAGACTGTTCCGTTGAAGTTCTTTTCAAAATGTTGTGAGCCTCTTCCAGAACCGTTAAATGCTTTAACTCCTGATTCATGCCATCATTTTCAGCCATTCTATGTTCCTGAAGTTTTAAAATAAGCATTCCCATAATCAGAGACTGGGTTTCACTGGAACCTACCCGGCTTAAATCAACAATCACACTTTTATCAAATAATTCTTCCGGCGCCAGTTCATCCTGAACAAATATCATTCTGTTTAATCCCGTTGTCAGTGACTCCAGTCTTGTAAGCAAGGATCCCTTATACGCTCCTTTATTGTCTGTATCGTACTCGCTGGAATCTATGATCTTTTTTACATTTTCCGCCACGTCATTAAACGTCGGATAAAAATTCTGATTGCAGTCGTTTTTAGATGTCATCAAATTCCATCCACAGTCTACATAAGCCAGCTCCACGGCTTTCTTTAATACCGCTGGCATAGCTGCATACATCGGCCAGCAGACATTAAAGATTTCTATCAAACGGTCCAAATGCTCCAGAATATGAATTCCTTTTGGAAAACTAAAGGGATCAATTTTTAAAATCGGTGTGAGATCCGGATTCGTTCCATATACGCTGACATCCTCATCCATGCCAAAAACAGATTTGTATTCTCCTTTTGCCGGCTCTACAACAAGAAATTTTACTCCGATCTCCCGGGCCTCCTGCAAAATCTGATATACCGTATTACTCTTTCCTGAACCGGTACTTCCTGTAATGAAAGTATGGGACGCCATGGACTGCTTCTGCAATTCTACCAAGTTGTTCTCTTTATGATGCATATGATAAATCTGTCCCAGATGAATGGAGTTGCTTTTTTTCTCCATATTGCCATCATAAGTAACAATATTTCTTCCAAATTCCGCACACTCGATCACTGGCAGTCCCGAAACAGATTTTCTTGGAAAATTCAGCGAATAGGCAAGTTCTTTTCCAGAGAGACTCGTAGTTGCCGTCACTGCTGAAGGATATACAAGATACTGAGGCACTTCACTAAGGACAGAAGGATTCAGTCCGAAAACCGGATGGCGCAGTTCTTTCAAATACCCGCATATCTCTTTCGCCTCTCTGCTCTCTTCTCCCATATCTCCACGCCACAGATTGATGGCACTTCGTGACGTATAGGATTTTTCGCCCTGCGTCAGCGCAATATAAGAATGAGCTACATTATTTGCCATATTCAAATCTTCGCTCAATACATAAGCTGCAAAATCCCACATTCCAAGAGCCGTGCTCTGCTCGTAACGTTTCATCTGCTCTTCCAGTAACTCAAGCGCATGTTTTACGGTGTAGTTCGTATAAGACTGCGTAATCCCTTCATTTTTTCCAATGGTCGCTGTCACATTGGAAGCGCGGGCAAAGTTAACTCCAAAATTCATTCCCAGATTTGTACTTTTGAAGGTACCTACCGTCTTTGACACTGTCTTGGCAAAAGCTTTGCCTAACGTACTTGCCACAGAATTCCCTACGGTATTCGCTACGGAATGACTGGCGGAGCTGGCAATGCTTTTTGATGCATTTGTACCTGTACCTTTTGTTAAGGCATCCGAAAGAGAGGAACCTACTGTTTCGGTTGTGGTCTGATTGGTTCCATGTGAACCGTTTATTGAAGCTCCTACACCTACATTAAACGCATTAAGCAGGCTATCTGTTACACTAGTTGCCTTATTTCCAAAACTACGTGAATACACTATCGCACTAATTGTATTCGTGCCTAATGTTTCAGTACTTCCATCTGTGTGTCCAGATGTTCTCCCTCCACCTACATTAACCGACACCGCTCCTCCAATAGTATTACTAACCCCTTCTGCCTCCGCAGTAGACCGATTACTTCCTTCCGTATGCGTACTGCTCTCCGTCGTACTCGTTCCTTCCGTATCCGTCACCGATCCGCCCTCGGTATCAGTATCCGTACTGCTGTTAGACGTTGTCTGGGTATCACTGGTAGAATCCGTCTCTCCGGCAGAAGTTCCTGTTGACTGATTCTGTCCGTTCTGGATTCCCGCACTTGCTCCGACGTTAACACCTACCGTAGCAGAAGAACCAACGGAATTACTCTCTGTATAATGATAATCAGTAGTCCAGGAAGCATATGGTGCCAGACCGGAATAAATCTCAGAAAGCCGAAGTTTCCTTTCCTCACTGTCCAGAATCGGTGTTGCCAGAAGAATGAGCGTATATTCTTTCTCCAGGCTGTCAGGTACACAGCCATCCAGCAGTTTTTCTATGGTCTGGCTGATAAACTTTTCCGACTTTTCTGTCGGCACATTGGAAGCACTTGCAACCGAATAAGAAGCCCGGTCATTCAAATATGGAATGATTCCTGCCCCGCTGTTTTCTATTTCACAGCCTGGAAAATTTCCTTTCAGAGCTTCTGTAATTCTGTTTTTATAATTGTTTATATCCGTATTGCTGTCTGCATTCTGTGTATTTACGACTGCCATATAGACTTCTGTATTATCACAGGTGCGATGAAAAATCAGCGCGATATTACATTCTTCGTTAGACAGCACATCATAAACATTTACCAGTTTTTCCAGATTATTTTCTTTTTTGTCCGTCACCCATTTTGTAATATTGAAATATCGAATATTATACTCCGGGCAGAAAGGCTTCTCATACTCACTGTCCTTCGCCAGAGGTATATACAGCTCCCGAAGCTGAGGAAGATAAGCATTATAAATTTCCACACTGCTTGCCGCCAGAAGACGCTTCGTCAGTTCCTCTGCTGCCGTATCTGTAGGATCTGGTTTCTGTGACAGATAAAGATCTCTGCTGTCTTCCACTTCCTGCAGCTGTTCCGGACTCAACACCGCAAGTTTCGATACAGAATCACCTACTTTTGCCCCAACTCTTGTTATTGCATTTTTTATTCCCATATACTTCCCTCACTATGTATCTTTTTCAGCTTTCTTCCAGCACTTTCCATTCCATCATTTTGCGTATCTGTTCTGTATAACGCTGAATCTTT
>OLNW01002137.1_pt1 | contig 17719 bp, 13 predicted proteins | sample 1672121 | NCBI WGS metagenome assembly OLNW01 (sample SAMEA3136648, study PRJEB25190) | human gut metagenome
TCCTGCCTGATGCAGCAGATCATAGAGTTCACAGTCATCCACAAGCGGCGCAAAAAATCCCAGCAGATTCACCACATTTCCTTTTTTCTTTGCCGGCTCAAGCAGAGAATATAACGACTGCCTTACGTGAACCATCGGCGGTTTTCTTCCTTCTCTTGTAAGAGCATACATATAGCAGGGGCGAACCGGAAGACCGACACGTTCCTCTGCTTTTTTACAGACACGCTCCATATCTGTTCCCAGAAGCGCATCCACACAGGTGATGCAGATCATCACAACGGATGGTTTCTTTTCACATGCATCACAGATTTCTTCCACCGCTTTCGGAATTTTTTTTAAATGTCTTCCTGTCACAATGTCTGTCTCATCCATCATTAAATAGAAGAACCGATGATTCTCTCATAGAACTGATCATAGACGTATTTCTTCCACAACATCCCGGTGCTACGATCAACATGATCGAATCCGGTACGGCAAGTCCGGCACGCTTAACTCCGAATCCTTCCGCTCCCGGAGAATTAAACGCAAGTGTTGCCGGAGAACTGTAGATCAGATGCGCCCCTGACCGGAACTGCATCGGAAGATTCTCTCTCCCACGCTCCACCAGTTCCTTTGCTGTACAATAATAAGCTTCCTGCCCCATATTTATGTACTCCTTTTTATTTTCTACGATGTATAATTGCTGTTACTGTTTGCAGATTACCTATGAACAGTAACTAATTGCTCCCTGTTTCATTCAGTTCTCTTCTGTCTCCCATCCAGCAGGCACTGGGCAAGATCAAAGAATTTCTGACTGATCTCTGAATTTTTATCGCCTTCGATCACGGTCTTTCCCTGATCTTCCCAGCGGATGATCTCATCGCTGCGCGGAATCTCTCCTACGATCGGAATCTGACTTTCTTCTGAAAAAGCCTGTACTTTCTCTGCCTCATTCTCCACATTCCGGTGGTTTAACACCAGGCCAAAGATTCTCGCGTAACTGCGGTCCTCAAAGTTTCGAACGGCTTTAGAAATATTATTTGCCGCATAAAGCGCCATCTTCTCCCCGGAAGTCACGATCAGCACTTTCTCTGCATATCCTTCCCGGATTGGCGCCGCAAATCCTCCACAGACTACGTCCCCCAATACGTCATAGAGCACTACATCCGGCTGATATGTCTCAAACAATTTCAAATCTTCCAGTAACTGAAATGTTGCGATAATTCCACGTCCTGCACATCCCAGTCCCGGTGTCGGTCCGCCTGTCTCGATACAGAGAATCCCTCCATATCCTTCTTTCGCTATCTCTTCCAGTTTTTCCGGTTCTTCATCTTCCTCCCGCATATAATTCATGACCGGACGAAGCGGAATACCTCCCAAAAGATTAATCGTAGAATCTGCTTTCGGATCACATCCAATCTGGATCACCCGTTTTCCCATCGCCGCAAATGCCGCCGCCAGATTTGATGTAATCGTTGATTTCCCAATTCCGCCTTTTCCATAAACTGCTACTTTTAACATCTTTTTCTCCTTATATCCACTGTCGTTTGCTCTTTTCTCGTTACTTCTATTATTTCTATCAGAAAATCAAAAAGGCTCTTTCCCGAAAAACAGGTCTGAACATTCACTTCTCCATACTGTGTCACACATCAGAAAACTGAATTCTCAAATCCCCGCCAACGGAAAAAGAGCCTTTTTATTTCAAAACGCCTGCTGTTACTTTTCCAGCTCGGATTTTCCTTGCCGTCAGAGTCTGCTTTATTTATCTGTATGAATCAGAGCGTGTCTTAAAAATGCTTTCTGCAAAATATACCTTAAAGTAGGGCATGTAGATTGCAGGAATGATTTTTCAGACATACTCTGGAATGTTTCTGCGCATTCGAATAGAAATCTGTGTTACTGTTCACGACATCTCGTGGCCGGCAACATATCTGTCACTTCGTCTGAGCCATCTGTTATTGATTATAACTTATCATCTTTCATAAGGTCAATGCATTTTATGTAATATTACGATTCTTTTTTAGGAATTAACCTAAAAATTTTTTAGGTTTTTTGTTTATTATCGTTATTTTACTTTTTCATATCGACATTTTTTTGTTAACATTCTACCATATATCCAACACATATTCTTAATCATCTGTAAAATTAGCTAATTTTTTTTAGGTCTTCACAATACAGCGGTCTGCATTACCCGAATTACGAATCCATCTGCCGCACAAACTTCTCCGATCTCAAGCCTTCCATTTGTACTCAGTCTTGGACTTCCTCCGTCATTTGGTACACTGACCTTTGTATTTAACCTGCTTTTCTTCTTCGGACAGGTGATTCTTCTGAAGAAATCCTTTCCAAAGATTCAGGTTCTCCAGATTCCTGTAACGCTCTTCTTCAGTGCATTGATCGATGTATTTATGGGAATCTTCCAGAATGTAAAACCGGCAACTTATTACTACTCTTTGTTGCTGCTTCTTCTTGGCTGCCTCGTAATGGCTCTGGGAATTACCTTCGCAGTTGATGCCAACCTTGTTATGACCCCGGGAAATGCTTTCGTACAGGCACTTTCTGATGTCACAAAGAAACCATTTGGAAATATTAAAATTGCTTATGACAGTACTTTAACAATTCTGGCTGTTATTTCCTCTTTCGTACTGTTTGGAACTTTCCGCGGTGTCCGCGAGGGAACCATTATCTCTTCCATTCTCGTTGGATCTTTTGTAAATGTCTTCCAGAAACTTCTGAAAGACTTCATTGCCGGAAAAGAACCACTTAACGCTTCCGATGTCTGTCCTGAGACAGAAGCAGATCAGCTTTCGTAAAAATAAGCTGATCTTTTCAACCGAAATTTTATTATCGAACCATCCATACAAAAAATGCAGCAGATATGGTATTTCACCCATATCTGCTGCATTTTTTATTCTGTATTCTCCGGATTAAATTCTAGTTCATCTGTTTCATCTCTCACAGAGCAATCAACCGACTTTCCAGAATTATCCTGTAAATTTACTCCAGTATCCCTGCACAAAGATAAACAGCACGATCAGTGGAAGGATATAGGATACATAAACTTTTGCCCATTTCGGGAAACGGATTCCTTCTCCTTCATTTGCTTCCTTATAAAAGTTTTTCCATCCCCATCCGTAACGTGTTGTACAGAACAACAGATAGATCAGGCTTCCCAGTGGGAGAAGGTTGTTGCTTACCATAAAGTCTTCCAGATCCAGAACTCCGGTTCCTGCTCCCAGCGGCTGGAATCCACTCCAGATATTGAATCCCAGGATACATGGAAGTGAAAGAATGATGATTGCGATCAGGTTGATCACAACTGCTTTTGTTCTGGAACAGTTTGTCAGATCCATTGCAAATGCAATAATATTCTCAAATACAGCAATAATCGTAGAAGCTGCTGCAAAGAGCATGCACAGAAAGAAAATAGTTCCCCAGATTCTTCCGCCGCTCATGGAATTGAAAATATTCGGCAGTGTGATAAAGATCAGGCTCGGGCCACTGTCAGGCTGCACATTGAATGCAAAACAGGCCGGGAAGATGATCATTCCGGCAATCAGTGCCACACAGGTATCCAGAACAGTAACACAGATTGCTTCTCCTGTCAGTCTTCTGGATTTATTAATATAACTTCCGAAAATCGCAATTGCGCCGATTCCAAGGCTCAGTGTGAAGAACGACTGTCCCATAGCCGCAAAGATTACTTCTTTCAATCCGGATTCTGCTGCCTTCTTAAAATCCGGAAGAAGATAGAATCTGATTCCCTCTCCGGCTCCCGGAAGTGTTACAGAACGAACTGCAAGAATCACCATTAAGAAAAGTAACAGAATCATCAGCTTCTTTGTGATTCCTTCTACACCTTTCTGAAGTCCCATGCAGACTACCCCAAAGCAAAGTGCTACTACAATAATCATACAGATAGTCATTGTGACCGGTTTTCCCATCAGATCTCCGAACACGCCTGCAATCTCTTCTGCATTCTTACCGGAAAATTCCCCGCCGGCCATCTTAACCGTATACAACAGAATCCATCCACCAATCGTCGTATAGAACATCATCAGAAGATAATTTCCTGCAATTCCAAACCATTTATACCAGTGCCATTTTGTTCCCAGTGGTTCCAGACGGTCAAAGGACATGGCAATACTGGACTGGCTTGCACGTCCAACTGAAAATTCCATGACCATGATCGGCAGTCCCAGAATCAGAAGGAACACCAAATAAATCAGCACGAATGCTGCCCCGCCGTACTTTCCGGTAATATACGGAAAGCGCCATACGTTTCCCAGTCCGATGGCACATCCTGCTGAGATCAGGATAAAACCAAGACGGGATCCGAATTTTTCTCTTTTCATTTCTCATTTTCCTCTCTTTTTTCGTTCGTCTCGTAAAATGCTTTAACTGAACTGACAACCATACGATACGCCATGTCTGCCGCATATTCCGGACTCTTTAACGACTCATCCTCCAGCCATGTCTTGACAAATCCAAGACATCCGTTCAGACAGTAAGAATAGAAATACTGCATTTCCCCTGTCTTCTCCGGAAACAGCTTCATCAGGACCTCTTTGGAATTCTCCTCAAGAATACTCTCCAGCTTATGAATAAACGCAATATCCCCATGAGGCCCAATCAGTGCACACCCCAGTTCCCTGTTTCGGTCCAATACCTGGAAAATATCCTGTATAAAATAGAATGTAGACAATTCTTCTGCATCCTCTGTCAAATGATCACGAATCGGATGTTCGCGGATTGCCCGTTGCATCTCCTCCATCATTTCATCTTCTATCTCACTTAGAAGCCCCGGAATATCTGAATAATGAAGATAGAACGTAGAACGGTTAATGTCTACTTCATCCACCAGTTCTTTCACAGTAATCTCTCCGATACTCTTTTCTTTCATAAGATGTGCAAGCCCTTTTCTCAACTGACTCTTCGTTTTTCGAACTCTTCGATCTGTTTTTTTCTGCATTTTTGATCCCCTCCTCACTTAATCAGACATTTTTCTTCATTTCGTCTATTATTAGACATTTCTTACTTGTATTAATGGTTGTAATTCAGTTTCTACATTAATATAATACTTTTTGACAAGAAAATCAACATTATATCTATTAGTAGATAAAAGGAGAACATTCAATGAAAAATGCATTCCGAATCTTTCGCCGGGACTTAAAACGCCTTCTGCGGAGTCCGGCAGCCATGCTTGTCATGGCAGGTGTCTGCATCCTGCCCTCATTGTACGCATGGTTTAACATTGCGGCTAATATCGATCCTTATGCGAATACATCCGGGATCAAAATTGCCGTAGCAAACAATGATCAGGAAGCCACCCACGATGATCTCACGATCAACGCAGGGAATCAGATTATTGACAATCTAAAAGAAAATGATCAGCTTGGCTGGACTTTCACCTCCGAAAAAAAGGCGATCGAAGGTGTCAGATCCGGAAAATACTACGCAGCGATCGTAATTCCTGAAGATTTCAGCAGCTCCCTGCTCTGTATCCTCTCCGGGAAAGTAGAGACACCGGAACTTGACTATTATATCAATGAAAAAGCCAACGCAATTGCACCCAAAATCACCGACAGTGGTGCAAGCACAATCCAGACACAGATCAACAGCACCTTTTCATCCATTGCTTCTGAATCTGTTTCTGAGATTTTAAAAGATTCCATCGGAAAAATCTCCGGTGAAGTGGATTCCGTCCACTCTTCTATTAATGATACGCTTACAAAAGCAGAAGAAAACCTTGCACAGTATGAAAAACTGCTTTCAAGTTTTGATTCTGCCTCAGACAACACAGACAAGCTTGTAAAAAAGGCGAAAAAAGCTGCTGATTCACTGAACGATGCTGCTACATCCGGTTCCGCTTCACTGAATGATGCAGATTCTGTTTTACAGGATACACGCGATGCAGCCGGAGATCTGTCTTCTGCACTTTCCAAATCCATCTCCGATGGAGAACAGGTGTTAAATGATGCAGATAATACCATTTCTGCAGGTCTGACGCAGCTTGGCTCTAAAGCCGAAGCAATCAATGGCAAAGCCGGTGCCGCACTAGACGCTGCCAACCGCGTTGTCACACTCAACGGTGAAATTCTTGCCCAGATGCAGAAACTGACCGATGATCTTGCTGAACAGATTGATTCTCATCTGCTTGGCGCTACCATCTCTGACCTGAACGCTACGATCGTAGAACTGGAACAGAAAAATGCAGATGATCAGGAACTGGTAAACAGTCTGATTTCAAGCAATCAGGGAATCAAAGATGCACTTTCCACTACCGAATCAACCCGTCAGGAAATTGCTTCTCTTACAGCAGACAGTATCAACGGACTCAAAGACATGCGCTCCGCATTGGATCAGAATGTTCTTCCGGATCTGAATAAAACACTGGATACATTCTCTTCCCTGACCGGACAGCTATCAGGAATCCTGAATGGTGTACCTGCAACTGCAGACCAGCTCGAGAGCATCCTGACACAGCTAAACAAAAGTATGTCCGATATCCGTGATACGCTGGATGGAACAGGCGATGCACTCTCATCTGTTGGTGACAAACTCGGTAATATCCGTGCTGACCTGAATGCACTTATAAGTTCTGATACTTATCAGAAACTTCTCTCCCTGGAAGGACTGGACAAAGAAACAATTTCCGAATTCATGTCTTCTCCTGTGGAAATTACAACAGAGACTTATTATCCGGTAAAGAACTACGGTTCTTCCATGACTCCGTTCTATACGAACCTTGCCATCTGGGTTGGCGGTATCGTACTGATCGCCATTCTGAAAATGGAAGTAGACCGGGATGAATCCATGCGTGGATACAGTTCAGCCTCTTTCTATTTTGGACGCTGGCTTCTGTATGTTACTCTTGCAATGATCCAGGGATTCATCGTCTGCCTCGGAGACATCTTCCTGCCAGGTGTGCAGTGTGTACATCCGGGTGCCATGCTCCTAACCGGTGTTGTGTGTTCTTTTGTATATGTAAATATTATTTATGCACTTTCTCTTACATTTAAACATATTGGAAAAGCATTATGTGTCATCCTTGTAATCCTCCAGATTCCTGGTTCTTCCGGAACTTATCCGGTGGAAATGACACCTGCCTTCTTCCAGCGTGTACATCCGCTCCTTCCATTTACTTACGGAGTTGGAGCTATGAGAGAGGCCATCGCCGGTATGTATGGAACTATCTTCCGCAATGACCTGCTGATCCTGCTTCTCTGCTATGTGCCAATCTCGCTTCTGATCGGACTGGGACTTCGCCCGCTGTTTGCCGGACTGAATCATCTGTTCGACAAAAAACTGGCCGAGACAGAATTTATGATCTGCGAACCTCATGAAATCTCTGTCAGCAGAAGTACCCAGCTTACCCTGCTTCTGAAAGCATCCCTCTCCCAGGAGGATTTGCAGCTTTCCACAGCAGCAAAAGCACAGGCATTTGAGAAAAATTATAAACGGATGATTCGTTATGGATTCCTTGCGATCATTATCATTCCACTGATATTCCTGATTCTGATGTTCAGTCTGGAATCTAAAATCGTGTTCCTTGTACTGTGGATCATCTCCATTATTACAATTTCTGTCTTCCTGATCATCGTTGAATTTATTCACACCAAACTGGAAGAACAGCAGGAACTTGCCGGTATGAGCTTCGATGAGATGCTCGAAAATTTCCGTGGAAAGGAGAATGAAGTTTGAAAAATATTTTCCGCATTTTAAAATACGATCTGCAGAAAGTTCAGAAAAATGTAATTGCAATGATCGTCATCATGGGAATTACCGTGATCCCTACACTGTATGCCTGGTTTAATATCGGAGCCAGCTGGGATCCTTATGGAAATACAAGCAGTCTGAAAGTTGCCGTTGCCAGCGTCGATGAAGGATATGAAGGCGAACTTCTCTCTGTCAATCTGAATCTTGGAGACCAGGTTATCTCAGCACTGCACGAGAATTCACAGCTTGACTGGATTTTTACAAGCGCTGACAAGGCAAAAGAAGGTGTAAAATCCGGAAAATATTACGCTGCTATCGTAATTCCCAAAGATTTCAGTAAAGATATGATGAGTATTTTCTCTTCCGATGTAACCCATCCGAAGATTACCTATTATATTAACGAAAAAGAAAATGCCATCGCACCAAAGATCACACAGAAAGGTGCTACTGCAGTACAGCAGCAGGTAAACAGTACCTTTATTGAAACAGTATCCACCACTGCGCTGGAAGCCCTGCAGACCGTTAATAATCTGGCTGAAAACTCAGGCGATGAGTCTCTGACACAGAAGCTCTCTGCTTCCCTGTCCCAGATTTCTTCCGACCTGAATTCCACAGCAGGCACGATCCAGAGCTTTGTAGATCTGTCCGATGCCGCTACCGTCATGCTGAACACAACCTCGGAGTTCCTGAATCAGTCGGGTTCCGGTACAAAGAGCAGTGTTGATGCTTTAAAAGCGACTTCCACTGACGGAATCGATTCCCTTACTTCCGCACTTGCAGGAACTACAGACACTGTGAATCAGGCTCTGAGCCAGAATAAAGAATTCTACACTTCCATCTCTGATGCAGTAGACAGTGCCCTTGATTCTTACACAACAGATGCAGCCGCTTCTGCGAATGCTCTGTCTGATATCAGTGCAAGAGTGCAGAAAGTCATCGATAAATACACACTGATTTCTGAATCGCTGACTGCCATTGCCGACAGACACCCGGATCTGACACTTCTGACTGCAGGAGTCAACAGTATCAACAGCCAGATTCAGAATGCGATTGAAGCTCAGACCAGTGTAAAGAACAAACTGGATGAAGCTGCCGAAGCGATCACGGGCGCGACAGCAGATGCATCTTCCCTGAAAAAGGAACTGGATGATCTGATTGCCACAAGTACCTCTTCTGTAAGCTCTGTAAAAACAGACTATGAAAAACAGGTAAAAGGAAACCTGAGCAGTCTTGCATCAAATCTGGATTCTACCAGCTCTTCTGTCTCCTCATTACTGGGACAGTTGGATGACAGTATTAAAGATATCACGGATGTGGCAGGTTCTGCTTCCGGCAATCTGACCGATCTTCAGAAAGCCCTGGAGAGTTCTGTTGACCTGATTACAGAATCTGCTGACAAGCTTGCCAAAGCTTCTGACACACTGAACAAAAACGGAAGTGAGGGCATTGCTCTTTTAAGTGAACTTCTTTCAGAAGATCCGGATGCCATCGCATCCTTCCTGTCTTCTCCGGTACAGCTGGATGAGACGAAGATCTATCCGATTGAAAATTACGGTACTGCCATGGCTCCGTTCTACTCAACTCTTGCAATCTGGGTTGGAGCAGTCGTTATGGCAGCCATGCTGAAAGGAAATGTTGCTGAATCCACTAAGAGACGCCTGTTTCATCCAAAGGAACATCAGCTTTACATCGGTCGTCTTCTTCTGTTTGTCGGCATCGGTCTGATCCAGAGCGGACTGATCTGTCTGGGAGATCTGTATTTCCTGGGCATTCAGTGCAAGCATCCATTCCTGTTCATCGTAACGGGATGGTTTACCAGCTTTGTATACGTCAATCTGATCTATGCACTGACCGTCTCCTTCGGAGATATCGGAAAAGCGGTAGCCGTTGTACTGATGGTTATGCAGGTAGCCGGAAGTGGGGGTACATTCCCAATCCAGTGTGCACCGAAATTCTTCCGTGTGGTATATCCACTGCTGCCATTTACACACAGCATGAACGCCATGCGTGAGTGCATCGCAGGTTTCTATGGAACAACTTACATCAAAGAACTCTGCATGCTTGGCGCATTTCTGATTCCATCACTGTTACTGGGACTGCTGCTCAGAAAACCGATCATTAAATTAAATGATGCGTTTATTGAAAAACTGGAAGATACAAAACTGATTTAAGGAAATATATACCGGAAAGCAGGACATGCAGATTACAGGAATAGTTTTCAGACATGTTCTAAAAACAAATATTTTACTTTCAAACATAAAAAAGCTCCCCTGCCAGGTGACAAGTTGCTATGATTTTTCTTGTCTGCCTCGCAGGGGAACTTTTGACTGTATTCTAGAAAATACTGTTTTAAATTTAATTTCAAAATACTGCATAATATCGAGCATACAGATTACAGTTTTTTCAAATATGCTCCGCTCGTATCTTACACTTGCTTTAATCTCACATTCTTTACAACGCTTTCTTATTTTCACTCTCAGGCAATTTTTCACACTCTCCATGATAAGTGAACCATTTTTTCATCACTTTAGCTGCGATTTTTCCGAAATATCGGCTCATCATTGCCCAGTACTCATCAAAACTTACCGTTTCTCCAAGATAAAGCATCTCATACACAACATCGAATTCCTTTGTCAGATATCCCGCTTCTTTCAGTCCATTTCTGAGATAGAATTCTTTTCTCTTTCTGCGCTCTTCATAATTATCGCATCCTTCCACAACCTGTTCGATGTTCAGAATGATTCTTCTGGACGGAAATCTTCTGTGCAGCGCCTGAATGATCCTGCTGCCATATCCCTGTCCTCTTGCTTCCGGACTGACTGCCAGGAAGAACAGATACACAATATCCTCATAATATACCAGATGGATCATTCCCACGAATTCCTCATTATCATAAACACCCATCAGATCTGCAATTGACTTCCGTCCATTTTTACGCAGCAGCCAGAAAGGCATTCTCTCCTCCTTCGGAAATGCGGTATCATACAGCTCTTTAATCTCTTTTAATTTCTTCTTATCATTTCTTGCATTTACAAATCTCAACATATACTTAATCTATACTCTCCTTTATTTTTCTCACCTTTCGGTCATAGGTGTAAACACCGTTTACTTCTTCCTCGATATCTGACCACTGTGTATACACACTGGCACACAATCCTTCCGGAATCAGCCCCCTCATCTTCTTTCCCCTGTCCTGATATCTGCGATTCAGATCTTTCTCATTCTTACAGATTCCATAACCATACAGCTTCGGGCAGGTACTGTGTCCTTCTACACGGCAGCTGTAACCGCCAAACTCTGATAAAACCGAGGCTCTCTTTTCCTCTGTCCTGATAAACAGCTTGAAAAAATAATTGTGTAGGCTTGAGAAATCACCACCTCCCTGATCAAACCAGCCACTCGCCTGATCGATCAGTCTGTCCGGATCTTCCTCTCTCAAAATCCGTGTCATATCCTCTGTCTGAAACTGTCCCCATCCTTCATTGAAGATGACCCATGCAGCAATACTTGGATGTCTTTTCAGAAGCTGAACAGTCTCTTTCATCTCTCTTACAAATTCATGTCTTCCGGCTCTGGTCTCTCTGGAAAGCAGCTTTGGATAAATATCCCTCATTGAGATTTTCATCCAGGACATTAACGTTGCCAGATATGTCACAAACCAGTGTTTATAATAGCTTCCGCCATTTACCATATCCTGCCACACAACCATGCCAAGACGGTCACAATGATAATACCACCTCTGCGGTTCAATTTTCAAATGCTTTCGCACCATATTAAACCCGGTTTTCTTCATTTCTTCCAGATCAAAAATAAAAGCCTCGTCTGACGGCGCCGTATACAATCCGTCCGGCCAGTATCCCTGATCCAGGACGCCGTTCTGAAACTGGATTTCTCCGTTTAAGCAGATTCTTGGAACTTCTTTCCGCTTTATAAGAGAAAACTCACGCATGGCAAAATAGCTGACAATCTGATCTTCTCCCATTGTAACAGTAAAATAGTATAAATATGGAGTTTCGCAGTTCCATAGTTTAAGAGTTTTCAAAGGTATTTCAATCCATGTGTCACTCACTCCTGTTGCTGTCTGAAGGATTGCTCTGTCCGTATATTCTGACTGATTATCTGATTCGCATGATTCGTCTTCGCGTTGTTCTTCTGTCTGCTTATCTAATACATCCTGTGGCATCCGCATTGGTTCTTTATAAATTTTCGGCTCCTGGATTTCGATGATTATCCCTGCAACCCCTGTACTTATATTTTCATTCCTATTACTTATATATTTCGTTCTTACATCTCTGTCTTTCTCTTCTGTACCTGAGCTTTTAAGTTCTTCCTCTGTATTCGTAATCTCCTTGTCTGAATTTTCGCGTTTTGTATCAGAATGCTTTGCTGTATCTGTATTTACTTTAATCTTAATAACGCCTTTCTCAAGATCCGGTTTTGTCTCCACAGAACGAATATACTGCTGCGTAACACACTCCATCCACACCGTCTGCCAGATGCCGCTCTGCGCTGTATAAAACATTCCTCCGCTCTTTAACTTCTGCTTTCCACGCGCATGATACGATGTATCCGAAAGATCTTTTACTGCTACAAGTAACTCATTCTCTCCTGCATGAAGATATTCTGTAATATCCAGCTCGAATGGAAGATAACCGCCTGTATGAGCACCTGCGTTTTTGCCATTCACAAACACTCTGCAAGCCTGATCTACTGCTCCAAAATGCAATAAAACCCTCTTTTTTCTTATCTCTGTAGAATCATTTTCGTTTCCTTTGCTATCTTCTTGATTACAACTTTTAAGTGCATCCTGTTTGGATCCATTTTGTTCACTTGAATTTTCTGCTGAAAATAACTCATTCTTTCCTAATTCTTCTAATTCCTCTTCTGTAATTACCCGATGATACCACAAATATTCATCTGGCTGTAACTGTCTGTTCACCCCAGACAATACCGCCTCCGGCGAAAACGGAACCAATATCTTTCCATCATATCGCTCCGGCTGTTTGTATTCCTTTGTAAAAGTATAATCCCAATATCCATTCAGATTCAGATAACTGTCTCTGACCAACAGTGGACGTGGATATTCCATTAAAACATGATCCCGATCCAGATTCTCCCCCCAGCAAGTATAAAGCTGCTCCATATGATCTGTCCCCTTTTCTGCTTTTATTTCTACCATGTACAAACAGATACCATCATATAAATGGTATCTGCTTCTGTTCGTTTTTATTACAATTTTCCTTGCCGAAAATATATTGCAAAACTGTTTTAGAACTCTTTTCAAATGCCTTCCAGCAATTCAGCCAGTTCTTTTTCTGACTTAACTACATAATCCGGCGCCATCTCTCCTGTTGGTTTATGATCTCTGTGATTAAACCAGACCGCCTTCCATCCGGCCTTTTTAGCACCTGACATATCATTTTCATAGGAATCTCCTACATAACAGATCTCATCCGGCTGTAAACCTAATCTTTTCTCTGCAAGTTCAAAAATTTCTTTATCCGGCTTTGCCACGCCCTGCTCTCCTGATATAAAGATATGTTCCACTGGAATCCATTCTTTTACACCCAGTGCATTGATCTTGTCCCACTGATGCTGCGCAGGTCCGTTTGTGATAATTCCAAGCTTTGCTTTCCCTTTCAGTTTCTGCAACAACTGCTGCATCTCTTCTGTCATATAGATCTCCTGCTGTTTCATTTCATATATAGCCTGAAATTCCAATGCTCCCTGTGCATCAATAATCATTCCATAATCTCTGAATGCACTCTCAAATCGATAGATATACATCTCTTCCATTGAGATCTCGCCACTTAAGGAACGTGCATAAACCGAATCACTGTATCTCCTGCTTGCCAGGAACGCTCCTTCCAGATCAATCTTTTCTCCCGGAAATACCTCTGCAAATGCCTCCTTAAAAGGAAGTGATAAATCATATAACGTGTCATCTACATCAAATACAATTGCTTTCATCATTTTCATCCTGCCTTTTGAATCTTGAGTTAATTGGAGATTTCACTTTGAGATCTCTATATTTTTGTTTTAAGTTCTTCTGATAGTCTAGCACAAACTAAACTTTTTTTCCAGTTAGCTTATAGCGCGCTAGAGTGTGTCTTAAAAATGCTTTCTGCAAGATATATGTCACAATTTGTGGGAGATTTTGTTTGAATGAGGGCGGCGTAGCGGGCTACGTCAACCGAATGAAGACAAAATATACCGCAAAGTGGGGCATGTAGATTGCAGGAATGATTTTTCAGACACACTCTAAGAGATTTCAAACAAAGTAAAAATACAAGACCGCCTGAGACGAGGTGATATTCCCCACCTTATTCTCAGACGGTCATCCTTGAAATTATTTTGTTTTTCCAAGATTTACTGCAAGGATAATCCTGTTGATTCCCTGCATCAGGATAAAGAATGCGATCACATATCCAACGGAGAACATTGTCAGTAACGGATATCTTTTGTATAAATTCCTAATACTACTGTCAGGATTCCTGTAATCCATGTAATAATTTTGATTGTTTTATTTTCTTGCATTTCTTTTATCTTTTCTTTCTACTCTTACTGCGATAAGCAACTCCGCCAATCACTGCAAGTGCCCCAGCCATTGCCAGAATCCAGATTTCCTCTATGGAATCTCCGGTTTTTGCGGTCTTGGCATTCTTTCCTGACACAGTATTGATACCAGTTCCGTTTCCTGTATTCTTCTTTCCACCTGTAGTGTCTTTGGACTCATCTGAAGTTGTCTTATCTGAATTCTTATCCGAATCCTTTGCTACAATTTGATACTCTTTCTGACTGTTCTCCTCCGCTTCGTGAAGAACATAACTATCGCTTTCTTCCCCTGTTAGTCCTGTCACTTCAGCTGTATAAGTTCCAGTTTTCACTGCATCGCCGCCTTCAACGACTGCTTTGCAGTCATCTCCATCCAGTACCCCTTTCAGTTGTGCTGCTACATTTGCTTCTTTCCCTGTATAGATCACAGTTCCATCTGTATTCCATTCAATCTGTACCGGTTTCGGCTGTACGATCAATGTTCCTGACTCAAATGCGACGGTATAATTTGCATTTCCTGCTGTCAGTTCTTCCTTTTCGGTAATTTCATAGATTCCAGGGCTGCACTTCTCTTTCTCCGCATCTCCCGCGGTCAGCGTTACATCCACTTGCAGATCTTCAACCTGATCCGACTCTGCCAGACTTCCTTCGGAAACTGACCAGGTATATTCCGAGATTGTCTGACCGTATTCTTTCTCTGTACGGTCTGGTTTGATTGTAACTTTTCTCGGACTTACTGTTACCGGAATTCCGGTAACCACTGTTTTATAATTGGGATCGGATGGTGTAAAGATCATTTCCTGTTCCATTTGATTTTCTGCTGTTGAAAGCATCAGCGCATCATTTGTAAACCGGAATTCTCCTTCACCAGCCTGGTCAGTAAGAACCGCCTGCTTTAGGCTGGCCCCATAAGTTACCTCAGCATTTGGGAATGTGACTTCAGGATCAGCCTGTAAAATCTCATATTTCCAGATATGAGCTTCCCTTGTTTTCGGAAGATAATAATTAGCATTCGTCAGACCAACTGCAACTGCCCTGTAAGTTCCTGCATCTGTATGTTCTGCATTCAACAGTTTCCTGATCTCACAGCTGTCATTTTCCAGAAGGCTGTCTGCTGCTACCTGTGCCTGTATTCCAAATGAATTTCCTGTATATATATACTGTTCTTCTGCATTCCATTCCAGACTTACCTCTTTTGGTGTTATGGTCAAAAATGCCGGAATGACTATAACATTATAATTACTGTTTGTAGCACTGTCCTTTGTAATGATATAATTTCCTGCATTTCCATAAGCTCCTAAAATCTCATCCCCATCCGAATCTGCAGTACTTCCATTCAGAAGATTTCCTCTTTCGATCGTTGTCGCTTTCAATATCAGTCCCAAACTGTCAACCGTATCTCCCGGAAGCAGTTTTTCCTGTTCTGCATCACTCATTGTAAAGGTAAGATCCGTATTGTCCCATGCTTCTCCATAACCTTTTGTTTTCTTTTCCGCACGGACTACGATTCTCTGCACATTCTGAACTGCTGTACCCCCTTCCGGATCCTGTGCAGTTATATTGTCTTCCGGATCCTGTCCAGTCGCATTGTCTTCCGGATCCTGTGCAGTCGCATCATCTCCTTGATTTTGTGCATCCATTATGATGATTGGATTTACGACAAGATCATATTCATCCAAATGAATCCAGTTTACCTGGAATCCTCCGACTGTTTCCGGACAATTGATCGTATAGCTTCCTGCATCGATTACCTCATTCAGAGACTGTCCTGTCTCAGCAATCGTCATCTCATCTGTAACATTCTCAAACAATGTATCCAGTTCATCCTGCGTCAGCATCTCTGTCGGCTCAACAGCATAATCAATCTGTGGAATCTCTCCATAAGAAATTTCTTCACATCCGAGATACGCTGTGATCGTACCTGTTTTATTCAGTGTTGTAACCGGAACCTGCATTGTAACACTTTTATAATGTTGCTTATCCTTCGGTTCAAATTTCAGTTCGAACTTTGTCTGATTTGCCACTTCTTCCTCAGTCACAACATGTCCGGCATCCACAAATGACCATGTTCCTTCCACAGTTCCTTCAATTCCATTCAGACTGGCCTCAGACAGTGTCTCTCCATAATTCAGTTCTACCTCCGGTGTCGGCAGCTTTGGTTCGAATTTCAGCGACTGATTGGTCTCGTAGATCAGTCGTGACATTGGTTCATCAATAAAATTAAGCATTACCATTCCAAGGAATCTACTGTCGATATATCCTGCCTCATCCTTATATAATACTGGATTAATATCCCTGGTCATATTCAATGGAATCCCATTTGCACAGGAGGTATAATTATATATCCATGAATTATATACAATTGGATGCTGCGTATCCTGCCCTGTTGTCTGTCTCATCGTTCCTGTGATGTACCCCAATTTTTTTGAATAGATTTCACATTCATAGGTATTATATGCATCCTGGATATAAACATGGTTTGTACCATCATCATATGATTTATATGCATATTCATAATCCCTGTATGTCACATCATCCCAATTCGTAAGATTAAGTCCCATTGCGTTCTTAACCCACTTTTCATAATTCTGGGTTAATTCAAATCTCCTGATCAGAACAATCTTTCCCCGAGCTTCTTTCATCGATGGAATATTTCCACCACTGTAAACACTGTTTTTATTATTATTCACAAATTCTGCAACTGCATGTTCCATTCCAACCGCAGATCCTGAATCTGGTTTTACAGTAAGAATAATTGTTTCAGAAGAATGTTTTTCCAGAAACGCAAGACTCATATCAAAGATTGCCTTTAAAGTAAGATCATTATCGTCTCTGTCTGCACACTGGTTTCTTTCTGCGCCATGTACAATCTTTACATCTTCCGGAGAGGCATCTTCTTTTGTCGCATTTCCACGAATATCAAAACTTCGTGCTCCTACATTCAACTGCTCATCATAATAAAGCTTCTGACAAGAAGTAAATGAGAACTGCGGGATACCATCCTGCCATACTGCAGCTGTACCCGTGTCATGTGTTGACGGGATATTTACCGATGACAATAATGCATCATCCGGAATCCTGCTCATCCATTCTTCGGCATAGCTGTACATGGTATCAGCTGCTTCTCCCATTAGAATTGACAAATCTATCTTCGTTCCTGTTTTTCCTAATTTCAATGTACCTGAACTATCCTGGAGAAACAGTCCGCTTCTTGCATTTTGGATCTTATATGTTCCATCATCTTGTTTAAAAAAGCGCCAGAGCTGGCTGGTATTCTGGTTCTTGTCAAATTTTTCTGTTGACCAGAAATTAATTGCTGCCCCTTCTCTTCCTGACTCTCCGCTTACATCCATGGAAAGTCCTGTATCGGATTCCCCGTCCGTGATACTTTCAATCTGATAAGCATTATAATCTGCCTTCCAGTTCAATCTCCATTTACTTGTCGTTCCCATTGTGTAGAAATGCG
>OLNW01002153.1_pt1 | contig 17595 bp, 26 predicted proteins | sample 1672121 | NCBI WGS metagenome assembly OLNW01 (sample SAMEA3136648, study PRJEB25190) | human gut metagenome
AAAAGGTTGCCTTTTTCTAAAAGCAACCAATTTACTTAATTCAATATTTACAATATTACTAGTATTTTCTACCTTTTTTACTTCTACTTTTTGTTGTGGTGTATTACTCACAAAGCCTTGCATCACTTTTTCTAAATCTTCCTTCATTAGCTCCTCCTATTCCATTTCCATATCTGATTCAATAGAATTAGGTTTTACATATAAATCTTGTACTTCTTCATAATGTAATTCGCATAATTCATCATCAGTTAAAAAATCTTTACCTTCTAATATATCTTTATTCGCTACAAGTGAACCTATATTATTAACTAAAACTCCTCTTTCTATTTGGTATCCATTATCTACTTCAGAGTTTCTTATATCATAATAAAATAAATTTGGATCTCTTTCTGCAATAGGTGGCTTTTCGTGTAGCCATTGTATTTTTAAACCTTCCATTTTTACATCTCCATTTCTTCCTCATATTCAAGGTTTTTATTAAATTGTTCTATTTTATTTACTGCCTCAAACCAATCTGTATTTGAGTTTATCTGTAAATAAGGAATAATATTTTTTAAGTTATTATAAATTGTAAAATCTCCTTTTTCAGGATCAAGTATTACTGCATAAAATGAAACATCTTTTGATTTTAAATCTCTACTTGTTTCATTCCATACCATTTCATCATCTAAAGAAATATTATCTTTTGAAAGATAAACCATTTCTTCTAATCTTTTTAAGAATGTCGGATTTCTAAATATATTATCTTCAGGAAGTTCAGAATAGTTATTTACAATGTAATTATACAAATAGCTTTCATCAGAAAATGCTTTTAGCATATCTAAGTTCTTACCTTTTATAAATAATCTTATATTCCTCAATATTTCCTCCTAAAAAAGAGCTAGTCAAAAAACTAACTCTTACATTCCATTATTAAACTAACACCATCTTTAAATCCTTGCTTATAATACTTTTCAAGTCTTTCAGCCTCTCTACTCAGTAAATCTTCCATAGCCAGATCTATAAATGTGTTAATTTTCTTTCTAAGTTTTTTATTACGGATATTATGCACAAGTTTTCTTAATTTTTCTTCGTGTTGATTAAGTTCTATCTGATCCATCACTTGTCTTTCTCCTTTAGTAAGACATCTTAAGACTCCTTGATCTCTATCCCAAAAAATTTCATCTAAAAGTGTTTCTTCCATAGACTTTTACCTCCTATATCAAATTATATATATTTGTAAATCTATATCCCAAACCTTTTTAAGAATTTTTTTTACATTTCCATATCATCCTCATCTTCCATTGCTTCAGGATTTTCTTCTGCCTCCATATCCATTTTTACAGTAATAAATTTCATAACATTATCATCTATTCTGTAATTTCTTTCTATATCAGAAATATCTTCATTTTTTCCGAAAAAAGTATATACAGCATAGTGTCCTTCTTTGTTTCCTTGAATTTCATAAGCTAATTTTTTCTTTCCCATATCTTCAACTTTAACAGGTTGATTTGAAAGTTTTTCAAAATTTTCTTTATATTTATTTATAGTGTCTTTTGTTTCCTCATCTGTTAATGTAGGTTTTATAATAATTACACTTTCATATTTGTTCATAAATTGTTCCTCCATTATTTTTAATTTTTCATTTTCATTTTTTAATTTGATATTTTCTTCTATAATCAATGTTTTATCAATTATATCTATCCCTTTATCTTTGTACTCTTTATTTACTAATTTTTCATTTAGCATACTTAAATGTTCATTTTCTGTTACTATAATATGATCTAATAGTTGAATATTAAATACTTCTAAAAATTTTCTTGTAATATTCGTAAAATGTAAATCTTCAGAACTTGCTTTCAAACTATTTGAAGGATGATTATGTACTAAAATAATACTATCACTTCCAGAAATTAAAGCTGTTCTTAATATGTCTTTTGAATTTATTTCTATGTATCTATTTGTCCCTAGTCCCATAAGTTTTAATGTTCTTATATGGTTTCCTCTATCCAAACCTATTAGGATCATATTTTCTTGCATAGCATTTCTTATTTCTTTGATTTCTTCTAATTCAACTACATCAGTTGTACTTTTTACTTGAATATCTTTTTTATATTCTTTTGGAGGCTTTTTTTGTATCTCAATTTCCATACTAAAATTCCTCCATTTCCTCATCTTCTTCAAGTTCTTCTATGACAATAGTTCTATCTTCTAAATCTTTTTTGATATCTTCAACCTGACTTTCTTCAATAGATTTAAAGCCTGAATTTTCGTAATCATCTCCAACTATAAAACAGTTTCCTGCAATGTAATCATAATCAAATTGTAAGTTAGGTTTTAAGTTAGTAATCTTGCCTTCTTCGTTACATACAAGAAGTAAATCATCTTTATAAGGTACAATTTCAATTAGTCCTCCAACTAATTTTTGTTTAGCTTCTAAAGTATCATCAATTTCCATTACTACAGGATCTTTTCCTACTTCTTTAAATATAACCTTAAGTTTTTTAGTTTCTTCTAAATCATATTGTTCTTTTAATTCCTCTAATGTATATCTATTTAAATCAATATCAGAATCTCCAAAATCAATATATCCATTATCAAGAATTGTTATATCTCCATTTTCCCAACTACTACCATAGCCTTCAAAATCAAAAAATTCTTCTATTTGCAATTTTTGTAATGTATCTAATAAACCTGTTGCATCTGCCATCTCATAGCCCATTTTTTCTTCTGCTGACATAGAAGAACTATCATTAGAAAATCTAAAATAAGCAATATCATCTTTTTGTTCCATTAAATTTGCCAATTCTTCTAATGTCATTTCTCCCTGACTATCAACATAAGCATTTATTGCATCCATATCATTAACATTTTCAGCTATTGTTGCTAATAGATTTAAATTATCAAGATTTTCATATTCTGATATTTTTATTGGTAAATCTGTTTCATAGTCATTTATCATATATTCTTCATAGCAAACTCCTTCTTCTTCAAGTGCCTTATCAACTTCTGCTTGTGTTAATTGAAGTCCAACTTTCTCTCTTAAAAAAGTATCTAACTCTTGTTTAGAAACAGGAAGTTTTAACCATTCTCCAACCAGTTCTCCCTCGTTGTATTTTCCTAAGTTTCCAATCCAAACATTTAGCATAAATTCTCCCTTCCATAAAAAAAGAGCTAGAATAAACTAACTCAAATTTTATATTTTTTGTAAAATTTCTTTCATTAGAACTTCATCAACTAAACCATCAATCATTTGCTGATATTTAGCAAGTACAGATATTTCGTGAGTATTAGGAGCTTTATTCTTTTCTTTTATTTCTTTTTCTACTTTCTCCTTTAATTCTAAAATATATCTTTCTCTTTCAAATATTCTGATATCAAGCTCTCCTGTTAGTTCTAATTCTTGTTTTCTATATGGATAATTTTTCTCCATATTTGCTAAAATCATTTCTCCATACTTTCCAAAAATCATTTTAATCCCTTCTTTCTATAATATAATTTTACAATACACCATAGGTTTACACCAAACCTTTGAAACAAAAAAGATGCTAAGAACTACTGCTCTTTCGCATCTTTATACTTGTTTCATTATACATATTATACACCCTATTTTTGTGATTTCAACATAGTCTTTTTTTTGTACTCTTTTTTGTGTGTACTTTTTTTGCTAGTATTTTTGTTAAACTTTTTCAATTTTCTCCTTGTTCGTATCATACCATTTATAAAGTTCTTCTCCTAAAGTATTATTTATTAAATAAACATTGCCATTATTTCCAAATACAATATAGCAAGGATATTTGATTTTCCTAAAATCAACATCTGTATTCCAAATATAACTTTGAACTTCATCATAATAAAATTTTAATAGTTCATATCTCATAAAATTTTTTATCTTAAATATATTTCCTTCTACTATGGGCATTACTCTTTCATCATACTCTTTCTCATATTTTTTAAAAAGCATCATTTTTTCATAATATTCTGCATCATAATAATTATCAAATGTTCTTCCATCACTTGTTTCATAAAAAGTACATTGTCTTTTTTTACTCTTTATATTTAAGTTCATATCTTTTCCTCATTTCTTCTAAACTAATAGGCTTAAAATCAATAACATCAGTAGAAACATTTATATGTAATTTATCTGAGTATAATTCTTCAGGATATTCCATTTCATTTGTTTCAGGATTTATTTTGTGTAATGGATTATTATGGATATGCCCGTGTACATTTATATATCCTTCTGGAATTTCCGTATCTTTTAATGGTTTATGTGATAGTATTAACTTTTCGTTATTTAATTTTAAAGGACTATCTACAACCACCCAAAAACCTGCATCTACAAAAAACATTTTTGATTTTGTATCGTGATTTCCTTTAAGTAGAATTTTTTTCCCATTTAATTTAGGAATTAGCTCTTTCATCTCTTTTTCTTTTGTCAATGCCACATCACCTAAATGAAAAACAGTATCAAAATCTGTAACAATATTATTCCAATTTTCAATTAAAGTCTTATTCATTTCTCCAATATCCTTAAATGGTCTATTACAGTACTTAATTATATTTTTATGATTAAAATGAGTATCTGAAATAAAATAAGTTTTTGAATTTCTTATTCCTTCATAATATTCAAATACATCAATATCTTCATTTCCAAATTGTCTTATATAATCTTCTCTATAATTTTCTTTATACCAATCTACTTTATCATAAATTTTTCTTTTTACATTATCTATATTTATATTAGAATCTTTTTTGATTGCTAATAAAATTGGAATAATATCATTTCCACAAACACATAAATCATAGTTTACAATATCGTTCAAATTGAGCCAATTTTTTTCGACTTTTAATTTTTCATTGTATGATATGTATAAATAATCATCTTTAAATAAATGATTTATTTTTATAGCTTTATAGTCAATGTCAATAATTCCTGAAGTTTTTAAATATCCTGTCATATACCAAATAGATCTGCTTTTAAATTCTATATAATCTTCACTTAAATCTTCCTTTTTAATTTTAGTTGGATATCGACCTTGAGCATAAAGGTACTCATTTTCTGTATCCAATGTTTCTCTTAGTCTTTTTCCAAATTTACCTTTTGTATAAAAGTATGAGTTTATTTTTTTCATTCATATTTCACCCCTTAAACACATATAAATCATTATAATTTGTATCTGTATCTACGATTGCATAAAACATGTCCTTGCTATGTCGTTCAGTTTGACCTGTTTGTATGCAAATTGTACCACTCAATTCATTTTTCCATATTCCTGTTACTCTATAAGATTCGTGAATATGTCCGTGTAAAGACATATAAGCATTACTTTTTTCTAAAAATCTAGTAATCGCTTTTGATCCAACTTGCCTTTTATCTCTGCAAACATCTAATCCTAAACCATAAGGAGGATTGTGAAAAACATATATTATTTTGTTACCCTTTTTAGCTTTAGGCAGTTTTTCTAATACATTTTCCATTTTTTCAATATTATTTCTATAATCATTCCATTCATCAACAGATAACATATTTCGACATTTATCGACATATATTATACTTGATAATTGAAATGGCATATCAAGTCCTTCTTCTGTTACTACTCTATCTTTGCATCCGAAAGGATGATCTAACACTTTTGATAATCCTATAAATGTTACATCTCCAAAATTTGCTTTTCTTTGATCTATGTTAAATACATTATCGTGCTTTTTACATATAGTGTTAAACTCTTTGTCTAGTATTTCTAAATCATCATTTCCTAGAATGCAAATACATTTTATATCATTATCTTTTAATTTATTAAAATACTCATTTAAATAGTCATTTATAAAAATTTTTTGTTCATTTACTCTATCTCCACATTCTTTAGGCAATAAATCTCCACCCAAAACTAAATATTTTATCTTTTCTTTGTTGGCAATTTCTAATAAATTTTTATATTTATATTCATCTCCGTGTATATCACAAGCATATATAAATTTCATCTTTTCCTCCTATATATTCAACATATTCATTGATTCAAAATAGATATAAGCTTCTTTAAATCCAAGTTTAAAAGCTTCTTTTAATTCAAGAATATCAATTTCTCTTTGCAAAGATAAAAGTTCATTTAAAGCGTTTTCATCATCATAAGTAAGTTCAACATTATCCATATCTTCTAGTAAAATTACTAAATTAGGATTTTTTCTTTTAATCTCACTTATTTTATCTTCTAGCTTTTTATATTCTCCTTTTTTTATAACATTTTGAACTAAATGTTTATCAAAATATTCGTAAAAATCCGTAGAATATTCATTAAAAAATCCTTCACATATTTCTTCCATTTATCATTCCTCCTTATCAATTTATAATTATATAAAATCTAAATATTCAATCCCAAACCTTTTAAAAAAAAAGCCCAAAAAAATAGTGGGATTTTTGAGAAAATTTAAAAATTCTCAAAAATCCCACACTTAATTATTTCGATAAATTGTAATTTTGGGTTATATTTTACTTATTATCACTTATCATTTTCTTTCTAAAAACAATAATTGAAATTGTAAACATAATAATTGTATAAACTAAAAATACTATTATATTTCTTATTGTTATGCTTTCTAAATTAGCATTCATTATACCTTTAATAATAGTTACACAAGATTCAAAAGGTAAATATTCGCATATCTTTGAAAATACATCTCCCAATAATTCTCTTGGAAAATACATTCCACTTGTAAAACAAACAAGTTGTACTACTATGCTTGATATTCCTGATGACGCTTTTTCTGAAAATAAACTTCCAATTATTATACCTATTGCTATAAATAGAATAGCAACAACTATTGAAATAAGTATAGCCCAAATAATATTAATACTAAAACTTAATCCTAAAACAATTGCAAGTATAAAAAACAATACATTTTGAATTATTATAAGTGGAATAATTGATAACATATAACCTAATATATACTCTATTGGTTTCATTGGACTTATACCTAATCTAATAAGTAATGATGATGTTCTATCTTTACTAACAAGCATTGCTGTAAATAATGTTATGAATGAAAATCCAAATACTACAATTCCTGGAGTAAAATTGTGTAACTCATAACTTTCGCTTGGAATGTTTATTTGTTTAAATATAAATAATAAAAATAGTGGTAACAATACAGAAAATATTATACTTAATGGATCTCTTATTATTTCTTTAAAATTTCTTTTTGCAAAATTTAGTGTTCTCATATTATAGTTCACCTCCAGTTGCAATTTTTACAAAAGCATCTTCAAAATTTTTTGTGCCTGCCCTTTTTATAAGTTCCTCAGATGTACCTACATCTACTAGATTTCCTTTTGCCATAATTCCTATTCTGTCTGATAAACTTTCTGCTTCTTCCATATAATGAGTAGTTAGAATTATTGTAATTTTTCCTTTAAGTTTTTCTATTACATTCCATAATTCTTTTCTTGCAATTACATCAAGTCCTAATGTTGGTTCATCTAAAAATAATATTTTTGGCTCATTAATTAAAGCTATTGCAATAGATACTTTTCTTTGCCATCCGCCTGATAATGTCTTTGCTTTTTGTTTTAAAACTTCTTCTAATTTAAATAATTTTACAAGTTCATTAATTTTTTCTTCTTTATTAGGTATTTGATATACTCCTGCCATAAATTCTAAATTCTCTTTTACTGAAAGATTTGGTGCAATGGCTGTTTCTTGTGGCGATACATTTAAGATTTCTTTTATTTTTTGTCTATCTTTTAGTATGTCTAATCCTAATATTTTGATTTCTCCTTCTGTTGGTAATATTAATGTTGAAAGCATTTTTATTGTTGTTGTCTTTCCTGCACCATTTGTACCAAGTAAAGCAAAGAGTTCTCCTTCATTTATCTTTAATTCAATTCCATTAACTGCTATTTTTTCTTTAAATTTTTTAGTTAATTTATTGGTTTCTATTGCTAACATTTTTACATTCCTCCTTTTGGAAATACTTTATCTGTTAAATCTTCGATTGCATCTGCTTTTAGTAAAGCTATTCCTCTTTCTTTATCACATAGTACAATAATAGAATCTCCTGATTTAATACCAAACATATCTCTTGCTTCTTTTGGTATTACAATTTGCCCTTTTTCTCCAACTTTACTAATTCCTACAAATTTATCTTTTTCCATTTTATCCTCCTTAAATTATACTTGTTATACTTTTCACACTTATTATACTTTATAACAATAAAAAAAGCAATAGAACTTTTGAATTTCTATTACTTTTATTTGTGTATAATGCCAAAATCTTGTTAACAAGTTGAAACCTCATATTTTCATATTACTTTTGGTATTTTTCTGGTGCTATTGATATATCTCTTATCATGTCACCATTAATTAAACGAACCTTATTCTTTTCTTCAACTTTTATCCAATTATCTTCTACTGCTACTATTTTTCCTTGCACACCAAAAGATTCATTAAATAATATAATTGTGCATACTTTTCCAATAAACTCTTTCATTAATTCTTGTGGCATTTTTCTTTTCCTTCCTTTCTTTTTTCTATTCATTATTCCTAAATATAATTTATTACTTCGTGGTATTATTATACAACAAATAATTATTATCATAAACCAAATATACCAATAATTTATTTTTACCACCTCCATTGTTAATTAATAAATTACTACCAAAAATTATACAATAAAAGACTGACAATTTCAACTATTTATCAGTCTTATTCGTTTATTAATTATATGGAATATCAAAATATTCTGTACTAATTCTATTATCTCTATTACGTATTATCTTTTTTAAATATAGTTCCAACTATACCGCACAATATTCCACCAACTGGATATACTACCCAATTTATGTACCACATATTTAAGGCAAATCCCCATACCAAGAAAATAATTGTTGTTATTAACATTATAACTCCACATATTCTTCCAATTTTGTTTTCTACTTTTTTATATTCTTCAGTATTTTCATTATTGTATTTTTCTATATCAAATTTTTCCTTCATTTTTCCAGAATATATAATAAGTAAAACTCCAATTGTAACAAAATACATTAAAGTAGCAACTGGTATAGTACTTTCTTCTCCAAATGTTTTCAACCCTAATAATAACATCATTATTACTACACCTAAAAGTATAATAGAAATTCCAATTGCAAGATTTTTTGTATATTTAGAATTACCTTCTTCTACCTCATCTTCTGAATATACATTTGCAATTTTAGGATTTTTCTTTTTGAAATTTTCTATCTTTGTACCATGTATTATAAATAATGGTACTGCAAATATTACTCCTGTTAATACTGCAATAACCCCAATTAAAGCGTATTGTTCTTCTGCTTGTTCATTAGAGGCAAATCCTAATATAGTTAGCATGATAGATACTCCTAATAAAATCAATGCAACGCCTAATGAAATTCCTTTTGCTGCTTTCGTCATCATTAAATCATAATTGTTTTTTTCTGACTTAATATCATTTGAAATTTTACCTTTTACTAATTGATCCATACTACAATCAAATATTTCACATATTGAAATAATTTTTTCCGTTTCTGGATAACCATTTCCACTTTCCCATTTTGAGACAGCCTGTCTTGATACATTTAACTTTTCAGCTAGTTCCTCCTGTGACATATTTTTAATTTTTCTTAAATTTTGTAAGTTTTCTGATAAACTCATTTTTATGCACCTCCTATAATCCATTTTAAAGTTGCGGTGCATATTTTTCTACCAACTTACATTTGCAACTTAAAATTTCTTTGCAACTTTGAGTTGCAATAAGCTATTTTGTAATATTTTATTAACATTAACTAAACTATATATTATTTTTACGCAATATTACAATCTGTTATACAAATTATATAATAAAAGACTAATAATGGCAACTCATCATTAGTCCTATTTGTTTTTTTGTTTACAATACCAAAATATTGTTAACAAGCTAGAATTTTTTACTTGTTCTGAATATTTTAATCTTACAATTATTTAATGTTTTATATCTAAAGCATTTTTAGGGCAATTTCTAATACAATTACCACATAAAATACATTCTGTTCCGTATTTTCTTTTTCTTGAATCATTCAACATATCAACATTCATTGGGCAACTTTTAATACATTTTTTACAATTTATACATTTGCTTTTATCACATTTTACTCTTAAATATGAAAAATAGCTTGCAGGCTTTAAAAACACCGTTATAGGACAAATATATTTACAAAATGCTCTATTATCTTTAAATATAAATGCTAATAAAATCCCTAAAATATAATATATTATATTTCCTATTAAGAATGACCAAAACATTATATTCTCTACATTTTCAACTTTAAAAATAAATAAAGATGATACAAATGTTAATGATAATAAAAATACAATATATCTAAGCCAACCTAATTTTTTCCTATCAGATTTTGGTGTCTTGTATGGTAGTAAATCTAATATCATACCAGTCCAACAAGCATATCCACACCAACCTCTTCCGAAGAACAGCGGTCCAGCTATTTTAGCTACAAAATAATGTATTGTTGCTGCTTCAAATACACCTAAAAATAGATAATACCAAAATCCTTCAATCTGCATATTTTCTCTACAAATAACCCCTAAATATATAAGCATATATAGTCCAACGCCAAATTGTACAAAGTTTCTAGCATATTTTACCTTATGTGACATTAGATAAATTCCAATTGAAACACATATACCTATATAATTAAAATTTAATAAATAAAATAAATTTTGGGTTGATAAGAATAAAGATAAAGCAACTGTTTCAAATATTAACATCATTATTATAACTATTTTATTTTCTTTAATCCATTTAAACATATTTATTATCCCACCTATTTTTAATTCAACTTGTACGCAATATTACTTAATTTATTAACAACACCAAAATATTCTGTACAAGTTAGATAAATAATAACCATATTATTTTAGATATTAAATGTGCTCCAAAATGTGCAAGCATTGAATATCCAATTCCATACTTTCTATATAGCCATCCAAAAGCTATACCAAATGCTCCATTCATTAAAAAACATCTAAATAATATTAAACCATCTATATATCCAAATGTTTGGATAGTTGAGGGTATATGTCCTGCTGCAAATAGTAAAGCAGCTATTATATTTGATATTATAAATACTTTTACAGGTATCTCTTTTTCTTTTCTGTAAAATATTTTAGCTATAATCCAAGAGAATAATGACATTAAAAATAATCTCATTAATATTTCTTCATATACACCACCATAGGTAAATGTTGCAATAATAAATTCAATAGTAGGTTTATTATCGTAACTATGTAATACAGGATCAATAAAACTCCCAAATACATATCTATCAACTATACTTAAGCTTAATCCTCCAATAATTGAGATAATAACAACACCTAATATAGCTTTTTTATTTACTTCAAACTTTTTCCATAAACCTATCTTATTAGATAATATTATTCCTATTCCTGTAAATATTGCTCCATATAAAGATACTTGTGCTACTGATACACCAATAAATAATTCTTTTGATCCAACTTGTTTTATTGTATCTTCAATCATACTTTGGTCAAATGTCTCTAATGTATATATTGTAGTAAAATACCCTCCTACAATACATATTAAAATCACAAACGCGAAAAAAATCAAATTTTCTTTAATATATTTCATCATACATTCCTCCTATTCTTTAGTTATTACCTTTTTCTGCCAACTTCTTTGGTTACATTTTGGGCATTTCATATATCTTGTTCTATTTACATGCATAGCCCATAATACACTTGAATATTTTGGAATATATTTATGATGACATTTTTGACATTCATAATATCCTGCTGTTTGCTCAATTCGTATTGTAAATGGTATCATTATTATAAATGGTATAAAACCAGTTAAAATAAGCATTATTCTTAGCCAATCTTCCATTTCTACCAATGAAGCAATAAAAATTAATGCAAAAAATACAATACTTATTAATAATCCTATTACAATTTCTATCGTTAATAATCTTTTATCTGATTGTTCCTTTTGTTTAACCATCTCAATTAAATTTTGTTCTAATTTTACATTATAACTATTCATTTCTAGTACCTCCCCACTTAACAATTCATTTACACTTATTTTAAGTTCATTACACAAATCTAACATTATTGATGAATCAGGCATTGCTTTTCCATTTTCCCATTTTGATATAGCTCTATCTGTTATATTTAATTTTTCTGCAAGTTGCATTTGTGTTAAGTTATTCTTCTTTCTGCATTCAGCTATAAATTTTCCAATTTTAATCTGATCCATATCTCTTTACCTCCTTCAAATTAAGTGTAAAATATTATTATTAAAAAGTACACATACCATTGGTTGAGTGGGGTATTTTTTATATCAACTAATGGTTGAATAATTAAATTTCGCCTTAGAAATTACTATTTTTAATTATCTCGACTTATTATAATTTATCTTTCTAATACTTGTTTACAATACCAAAATCTTGTTAACATTAGAAGAAAGATATTTGTTCAATACTTGCATTATCTTTTTTGTATGCTTTTATAATGTCTTCCATTTTATAAAGTATTCCATACTTATTACATTCTTCAGCAAATACTTTAAATAAATATTTATAGTTTGGAACTACACAATTATATCTTTCTCCATAAGTTTTAATATATCTATCTTTTAATCTTTCAAAATGCTCTTCCAATCTGTCAAAATAATAATCTCTTTGATTTTCTCTTAATGTCATTCCCATATAAGTCTGAATAAATTTAGCACCATATTCATTTGCAAGTCTAACTAATTCCTTTATATCTTCCTCTTTATCAGTTATAAATGGTAAAACAGGATTCATCATAATACCTGCAAATATTCCATTATCAGTTAATTCTTTTATTGCTTGTAATCTTTTAGAAGATACACATACATTTGGTTCTATTATTTTTGATAATTCATCATTGGGAGTAGTAATAGTAAATTTAATAATAACATTATTTTTTGAATTTATTTCTTTTAGTAAATCTATATCCCTTAATATTAAATCACTTTTTGTATCAATACTAACTCCAAATCCATATTTTGATATTAGTTTTAATGCACCTCTAGTTTGCTCATATTCTTTTTCTAATGGATTATAGGTATCCGACATAGATCCTATTCCTATAACTCCCTTATTTTTCTTTTTAATTAACTCTTGCTCTAAAATTTCAAGTGCATTTTCTTTACCTCTAACCATATCAAAATCTTCTATATGGTAACAATTACTTCTACTATCACAATAAATACATTTATGAGGACAACCTCTATATAAATTCATATTGTAATCTATACCATACCAATCATTACCATAGTTTACTTTGCTTAATATAGTTTTAGCCTTTACAAATTCCATACTAATACCTACTTTAATAATTTTTCAAAAGCATTTGCATTTAATATTGTATTAGATATAAATTTACCTTCATAGAAATTAGCCCAATTATTAAAAACACAAGGAGCATTTTTTGCTTTTTCTAATGAATCTATTTTTATAAAGTTTAGTTTTATATTCTTTTCTTTAGCATAATCTGAAAGTTCTTTAACTTCATATTCTACATAAGGACATTCATTGCTATAATAAATTGTAAATTCTTGATTATCAATTTTCATAGCTCTTGCACTATCATTAAATTTAGGTGTTTCGCTTTCTTCAAATTTAAGTGCCATTAGTTCATAATCTTCAATACTATCTACAACTTCAAATCCATAATGTTCAAAAAATTTCTTTTCTCCTATAAATGGCTTTTTCTTTTTAGAAACTAAAGTACAAATACCACTTTTACCTTTTTCTTTAGAATCATTTATTGCATATTCTAATAATTCTTTTCCTATTCCTTTACCTTTGAAACTTCCTGCAACCCATAAACAATAAATATATTCATAATTCTTTCCGTTAATTGGAATCCAAGCTGTTTCTATTGGCTCATATTCAATAAATATTTTACCTCTTGCATTTAACTTTCTAAAAACATGACCATCTTTTAATTTATTTTTAATCCATTCTTTTTTACAATCAACACCTTCTTGATGTTTTGGATCTCCTATTGCACAACAAATGTGTTCTTTTTCAATATTTTCTAAACTTAAATTAATATACTCATTCATACTATTCTACTCCTTCCAATGATTTCATTCCATTAAATATAATATCTAATGACAAATCAAAACTTTCTTTAATTGAAATTGGATTGCCAAAAGCATTATTATTAACCAACAATACAAAACCTTCTAAAAATCCTCTTAAAGTTCTTATAATGTGTTCTATATTATTATCACTAATATTTAATGGTTGTAATACTCTAAACAATAAACTAAATAATTTTGTTGTAGCCTCGTTTTTTTCTTCACTCTCAAATTTGTTATACCAAAGCATTGCAGTAAATACACCTTTGTTATTTGTAGCATAATCATAAAAGGCATAACACATATTTCGTAATGCTTCATAACCTGCCACACCAACAGCTGATTCTGTTGCTTTTTCTCCTAATTCTTTCCAACCATAAATCATAAGTTTTTCTTTTATATCATCAAGACTTGAAATATGATTATACAAAGATGGAGATTTAATATTTAGTTCTTCAGCAATCATTTTTAGAGATAAATTGTTTAGTCCTACTTCATTTGATAGTCTTGCAGAAGTTGTAATAATAAGCTCATCACTAATATTATTCTTTGACATCTCAACCTCCTTAACTAATTATATTCATATTATAACTAATCGTATTAGTTAAGTCAATAATTAAAAGAGAAATCATTAAATAATCTCTCTTAAAAATCTTGTTAGCATCTTGATAAATTGTAATTTATCTTTCTAATACTTGTTTGTAATACCAAAATCTTGTTAACATCTTGATAAATTGTAATTTTTCTCGCAACCTAGTTTATAATAATTCAAATACTTCATCTGATTTCATTCTAATATTTAAAATAGATTTACCATCAAAAAAAGTTCTTTTAGGATTTATTTGTACTATTTTTGTATTTGTTCTTATATAATTTCCATAAGACCAATAATATGAGCCATTTGCTCCAATTACTATAATTAGTTCTGCTTGCTTAACCCATCTTCTTGCTTTTTCTGCTTCTTCTTTTAACTGTCCTACATGTGCATATATAGGAAATGCACAAATCTTTCCACCACAATCACAAATTGGAACTTTTCCATCATTCCAAATATTTATATCATTGTATTTTTTACCACACTTTAAACATTTATTTATTGCAAAACTTCCTTGTATTTCTGCAACATTTTTAGAACCTGCTAAACTATGCAAATGGTCTATATTGGTTGTTATAATTCCCTGTATTTTATTTTCCTTTTCTAATTCTGCAAGTTTCTTATGTGTTATGCTTGCACCATTATTGAATATTGGTTCTAAAAAAGTTTTCCAAACTGCCTTGTAATATCTTTTGGGAGCAGTTTTAAGAATAATTTCTGAACTCATTTGTAAAACTGTTGGCAAATGCCAATGTTCAACATCTCCTATACCTGATGACATAGAAACACCTGCTCCAGTTATAACAACAGTATATTTACTTTCATTTATTAAATTTTTAAGTTCTTCTATTTGATTATTCATAAAATATCAATCCTTTATTGTATTAGATATTTCTTCAATTTTTCTGTTAATAGAGATATATTGCTCTATTTCTTCATCTGATAATTCTTTTATAATTTTTTCTATAAAACTTATTGCATTTTTCTTTTTTTGAATTATATCCTTCTTACCTTTTTCAGTAATTGAGATTATTGTTCTTCTTTTATCATTTGAATCAATTCTTTTTATTATAAGTTTTTTAGCTCGCAATGTGTTTATTATTGCAAGTATTCTAGGCATTGTAACATTTAATTTTTCACTTAATTCACTTTGACTAACATTATTATTATTTGATAAGTATAACAAAACTCCTGATTCTCCCTGTGAAATATTAGAAGGCATTTTATCTATAAATCTTTTTCTGTTTGTAATACTATCAAATATTTCTTTAGCCTTTACATTATAGTCCATATGTTTACTCCCATTCAAAATTTTCTTTTCCTGCACCTAACTCAAAATGATATTTTATAAGTCCTACATTACTTCCTGTAAATATTCCATTATCACATTCTATCTTAACTTTATTTCCATCTCCTATAATCATAAAGTCTTGTTTATTTAAAGCTGTAGGAGCAAGTAAAGCACCATCTACACCACTAATAAACCAAGAAGGAATTACTGTTCCATTATATTTAGATACATCTTCTACCATTTTAGATTTATGTGGTTTGCCTTGCGACTCTCCATATCCAATAGCAATAATACCTGTAACTTTTTTATTTTCTACATATTGGCTAACAGACCTATTAAAAGTTCCTCCAACCCACCAAGTATTTAGTCCTAATGTTTGAGCATATAACATTATATCTGCTCCTGAATAACCTAATCTTTCATCTAAATTTTCTGAATTATCTCCTGCTAAGATTATAAAATTATTTACACCTTTAGCCATAATCAATTTCATAATACTATTTACACCTTTATTATTATTTATCATCAATTTCATACTTAATTTGTGCTTTTCATTATTCATTGATATTCTTTCATTTATTCTGTTTATTAAATCATCAGGTAGAGATTTGTCTATATATTTACGAACCATGTGTCTTTTTTGCATAGCTTCTTTTAAATCCATAATCATATCCTCCTTATAATTACTTAATACTATTAACTAATTTATCATATTATTATAAATTTGTAAAGAAATAACACAAAAAAATTAGAAGAATTTGTTTATTCCTCTAATCTTTATCTATTATAGTAATTGTAATTTGTCATTTTATAGGTATATAAATTTCAATAACAGAATCTTCTCTATTCCAATGAAATTTATAATTATATTTTTCAAAATAAACAAATTGACTGCTTTCTGCTAAAATATTATTTTTAGGTATTATTTCTTTATAAACATAATTGATAGTATCTTTTAGTTTATTCATATTACCAATATGTTCTACCCTTAAATATTTACTTTTCAAAATTGTCTTTTCTGTAAAGTCATCTGGTATATACTCTTTTTTAGGGATTGATATATAATAAAATATTTTATTTTCTATTTTTTCAATGAAAGCATATTTACACCAATTCTCTCCTAAATATAAATTATTATTTCTTAATTTACTATTAAAATTTTTCCAATGATTTTGTGCTAATTTAATATTGTTACTTAATGATTTTGATAATTCATATCTTGTGCCAATCACACTAAATTCTTCCAATTCAATTATTTGATAATCCATATATTTTTACCCTTTTAATTTATGCGCTGTTATAATTGTGTAACTATATGAATTGATTGTTATTTTTATATTATCAATTTCACAATACCAATTTTTGCCTTGTTTATAGATATTACAATTTTTATCTAAAACTTTATTTTTACAATACTCAACAACATCATCATTATCTAGTTTTAGATTTTTCTTGATTCTATCAATACCCATTTCAGTAGTATGAACTTTATTTATATTATTAAGTAATATTTGTTTATCTTCCATAAATTATCTCCCCTACAGTCTAGTAGACAAGTGCCTCACGACACTAGCCCCTATACAGAACCGTACGTGCAG
>OLNW01002156.1_pt1 | contig 17570 bp, 18 predicted proteins | sample 1672121 | NCBI WGS metagenome assembly OLNW01 (sample SAMEA3136648, study PRJEB25190) | human gut metagenome
CAGGAAGTGTGATCGATACGATTGTTCCATTGGTATGGTCAGATGTAATGTCGATCGTTCCATTATGTGCTTCAATGATTCTTTTGGAAACTGCGAGACCAAGACCGGTACCGTTTTCTTTGGTCGTAAAGAATGGTTCATAAAGCTTATCAACAATTTCAGTCGGAATACCACAGCCGTTATCCTGACATTGAATCAGAATTTTGTCGTCAAGCTTCTTTGCGCGAAACTGCAGACGTGGGGCATACTTACAATCGGCAAGAGCGTCTTTGGCATTTGTAAGTATGTTTAAGAAGACTTCCTCTAATTTGGTGCGATCACCATTGAACCTTTTTATATTCTTATCAATACTGGAAGTCATCTCAATCTTTGATTTTTCAAAGTTGAGAGACATGGCGAACAGAACAGCAGAGTTGCGAAGAACATGTCCAAGAGGAAAGGAAGCACGGTTTAACTGGTTTCCATTGTTGAGTTCTGTCAGATCGTCCAGCAAATCACACATATGTCTGGCGCCATCCATGCATTCTTCCCAGACACAGGAACCTTTAGCAGTTTCAGCATAAAGAGAGCTCATTAATTGCATAGAAGAATAAAGAACAGTCATAGGATTGCGGATCTCATGTGCAATTGTAGCAACAGCAGCATCATGGTTCTTCAGAAGCTGTGTGATAATCTCTTTTGCATCTTTGTTTGTTTCCATCAGGTGATTCATTTTTTCAAGATCGATATTTGTTAACATAATACTTACTCCTAATAGTTAGATTTTCTTGAGTTCGGTAAGAGTGTAGCACCACCGAAAACAGCATTCAATAAAAATCATTCGACTATTTTCGACCTTTTTCGACCTGTTGTCTGAAAAATGTATTCTCTTTTTCTGAAAAATGGTCTATACTACAGATAAAATAAAATGGAAAGAGGAAAGATCATGAGAGATGATAATTGTATTTTCTGTAAAATAGCAAATGGAGAGATTCCATCAGCAACATTGTATGAGGATGAGGAGTTCAGAGTAATTTTGGATCTTGGACCGGCATCAAAAGGACATGCGCTGATCCTTCCGAAGAATCATTACCGCAATCTGTATGATATTGACGAGGCAACAGCTTCAAAAGCAATCTGTCTGGCAAAAAAGATGATTACAAAGATGACAGATGTACTTGGATGTGATGGTTATAATATCGTTCAGAACAACGAAGAGGCAGCTGGACAGACGGTATTCCATTTCCATATGCACTTAATCCCAAGATATAAGAATGACAATGTAGGTCTCGGATGGCATATGGGAGAACTTACAGAAGAAGATAAGAAAGAGATACTTGAAAAATTAAAATAGTACTGGAGAAGATATGTTAACAGAAAATCGCGAATTCAATGAGATTTATGAACAATATAAAAATCTCATTCTAAAAGCGGCATATACTTATTCGGGCAGTTATAATGCAGCGGAAGATATTACTCAAGACACTTTTCTGAAACTGTATATGGGATATGACAGCATGAAGAAGAAAAATATTTCTTCATGGCTGTTTACAACGGCAAAAAATGCGGCATTAAATTACAGGAAAAAGCATAGCAGGGAGATCTTCGAGATTGATGAGAATTGGGACAGTGAAGAGGATACCGAGAAATATGAAGCACAGGTAAACAGTGCTGAGGAACAGTTTCTGGAAGATGAGCTTCAGAAACAAAGGTTAGAGCTTCATGAAAAGATTTTCACCAATTTGATGGAAAAGAATGAAAGATGGTACGATGCTATTGTCCTTGTATATTACATGGAGATGCCACAGGCAAAAGCAGCAGAATTAATGGGCATTCGACTCGAAGTGCTTCATAGTCTTCTGCACAGAGCAAAGAAATGGATTAAGAAAAAGTACGGAACGGAGTACGAAGAGATGAACCGGGAAGACTAAGAGCAAAACCAAATGTTTACTGTTCAATGTACAAAGAAAAAGTGTATGAGGAACAGTGGTGCCGATAGTTTCCCGGTATCTTTTTGAATACTGTAGTTTTATGAAGAGTGTTGCCGGTAGATGAACTACATTATTTTGTGGCAGCTTCTTCAATGAGGCCGATAATAGTAGCAATCGGATCCTGCTGCCCAGAATTGTGCATTGCATTTATGAACTGCTCACGGTTTTCGTACAGGTTATGAACTGCATCCAAAAGCGTTGCATTCGTAAGCTGTTCTTCCTCGATTACAAGACTGAATCCCTGACGTTCGAAAGAATGTGCGTTAAGAATCTGATCGCCACGACTTGCACGGGCAGAAAGCGGAATCAGAAGATTCGGTTTTCTAAGAGCAAGCAGTTCACAGATTGCATTCGCACCGGCACGTGAGATAACAACATCTGCAAGAGCAAAGAGATCACGCAGTTCGTTTTTGATATATTCAAACTGACAGTAGCCTTTGATTTCTTTCAGAGAATGATCAACCTTTCCTTTTCCGCAGAGATGGATGATCTGGAACTGTTTCAGCAGTTCAGGAAGGGCAGTACGTACCGCCTCGTTGACAGCTACAGCACCAAGACTTCCGCCGATTACGAGAATGACAGGTTTTTCATCTGTAAAGCCACACATCTTTCTGGCGGCATCCTTATTACCAGTAAGAAGTTCCTGACGAATCGGAGAACCGGTAAGAACAGCTTTTCCTTCCGGAAGAGCATCTAACGTCTCCGGGAAGTTACAGCAGACTTTGACAGCAGATGGAATTGCCAGTTTATTTGCCAGGCCAGGTGTCATATCAGACTCATGAATAATGACCGGAACTTTGCATCGCTTTCCAGCAAGAACAACTGGAACCGAAACAAATCCGCCTTTAGAAAAAATAACATCAGGCTTTAAGCCTTTGATTAACTTACGGGCTTCACCAAAGCCTTTGATCACACGGAATGGATCTGTGAAATTCTGCAGACTGAAATAACGGCGCAGCTTTCCAGAAGAAATTCCATGATATGGAATTCCAAAAGGTTCAATCAGTTCCTTTTCAATTCCATTGTAAGAACCTATGTATTGAATATCATAGCCTAATTCTCTAAGCTTTGGAATCAGGGCTATATTCGGAGTGACATGTCCGGCAGTACCGCCGCCGGTCAATATAATTCGCTTCATAAATTAACCTCCAGATTTAGTGTAGAGTGCTACTGTTCGAAGTAAATTGAGAACACTAGCCTTATAGCATCATATTACCCTTATTTGAAAAAATGTCAAGAAAAACGGGACACACAAACTGGAGAGAATAAGGTGAAGAAAATGAAAAAACTGAAAAAATTATCATTGGAAAATGAAATGAAAAAAGAAGCTGAACAGATTGAAAAGAAAGTCCGTGAAGACAGATCACTGGATGACATTACAGTGTCTGATGAGATGGAAAAAGAGCTTTTCAATAAGATTCAGGATTACGAATACGACAAGAGGCATAAAAAAGTCGTCCGCAAAAAGAAGAAAAGCAAGCTTGTAATCGGAGCACTGGCAGCAGTGCTGATTCTGGTGTGCGGAAGTGTGATGACCAGCGTGGGGAGTAAGTCGTATTGGAAGATGTTATGGAATGATAGTAATGGAGATGAACAGAATAATGGTATAGACGTGGAGAATATGGAGAAAAAGGAATCAGAGGGGACTGATGAGGCAGAAGTTTATAAAGAAATTGCCAAGATAATGGGAAATTATTTAGTTCGTATGGAATATAAGCCAAGAGGTATGGTATTAAAAAGATATACAATAGATAAAGAGCAAAGAATGGCTGTATTATTTTATACATATGGAGATGAAACAGTTAGATATTATATGTATATGAATTCTAAAGATTCTTCTTTTGGCGAAAAATCCGTAGATGATTTAATAGATGAATATGAGATTACAACGAATGGTCATAATATTTCTGTGAAAGAGTATTCGATTAAAGGTTCAGAACAAAAAAGATATATAGCAGATTTTGAATATAAGGATATTCAATATCAAATTAAAGGCAAACTAAAAAGAGAAGAATTGGATGAAATATTAAAAAATTTATTTTTTATGTAAAAACGCGTAAGTTTTTTCCTTTTCAGTTGTTTACTTATCAGAAGGCAATAATAAAAGGGGGAAGATAGTCTTATGATAAGTAAAAAAATTGTATCAGTTATAACAAGTGTTATGGTTTTCTGTTGTGTAGCAGGAGTATCTTTGACAAATGTTAAGGCAGATGACAGTGCTCCAAAGTCAGTAGATGGATCATATTTGACATCAGCAGATTCATCTACAGGTTATACACCTAATAATGAACGTGGAAAGCATTTGATGGATGGGCAGTGCTCAATAACAAAAAGCGGAACAAAACGTATTTATACATATGGTGCGACTACAGCGGATCATACAGTGGACGCAATTGCAGTGATTGTATATGTGGAGCAGTATAGTGAGAAAGATGATGAGTGGTATCAGATTGATGCATTTTCAAAAAAAGTAGAGAATGATTATTATGTTGCTGCATCAAAATCAATCCAAGTTGATCGTGGCTATTATTATCGTGTACGCGCAGATCATTTTGTAAGAATGGGAGAAGAACCAGTAGAGGAAACTTATTCTTACACCAACGGCATCCTAGTCCCATAAGCATCTTCCTCCCGCACCAACGGCAGAAGATGCAGCCCGTGGGCTGGCCTAACAGCCGCTGCGCGGTGGTTCGCTCGGATACTCACAAATTAGATTCTAATAGATAAAAGTGAGAGCCTTGTTCCTTGATACACCACAATTGAATAAATGAGCATATAATCACCATAAGCGGCTGTTAATCAGTCCATGGACTAGTAGGGCAGAAGGGAAGGATTGAATCAAGAGTAGCGATCCTTCCCTATTAGTTTGCCATTTTTTAAGTTATTTTCCTGTTGCTTCTTTCAGTGCCTGAGCAAGCTGATCCGGACAGGAAGTTTTCTTGAATCCACACTGGATTCCTTCCAGGCGTGCGATGGCCTCATCTACATCCATTCCTTCAACCAGATGGGAAATTCCCTGCAGGTTACCGTTACATCCGCCAACGAAGGAAACATTATGAATTTTGTTATCTTCGATATCAAAGTGAATGCTCTGGGAACAGACACCTTTTGTTCTATAATCCATATCTAGATATCCTTTCTTTTAAATTTTTAGATCTTTTAGTTACCTTTTGAATTATAGCAAATCAAATATAAAAAAACAATTTTTCTTTTCACATCTTTCGGCATAATTTTCCTCAATACGACAATTTTGATTTTTGCTGTAGAAATCTGTAGAACGATTTATGCGGACAGAATATAAAATCAGGTTTATAATATCTACAAACGTAACGAAGGGGAGGCCCGAACAGTTACGCGCAATATTTTTAAAACCAGGAGGGGTTGCTATGTTAAGAGAACTGGCAGTGAACACAAGAGTCATCTATTATCTGATGGCACTTCTGGGCATAATCGGAGTGCTGGCAAAAGCAGTGAATCAGCAGACATTGAATCAGATGCTGAAGGCGGCAGGGAATATGTCCAAGAGTACACACCGACTGATAAAACTCGTAAGAGCAAAATACGAACATGCATGTATGGTGCATGACAGTGTAGAGAATACGAATGCATTTGTGGAGAAATATATTTATGAATATAGAGGATTTTTGTTTGGGATTCATACCTGGAGACAGATGCAATTACTGACGGTGTGGTTTGTTGGAATTCTTGCAGCTCTTGGTGCATTCGAATGTTATATTACTTATGGATTTTCAGATGCGGCGTATCAATATATAGAAACAGGATTAGCGGAGATGGTACTCCTTTTTGTTATCAGTCATCTTTCGGACGAACAGTACAAGCTTAATGCTGTCAGGATGTATATGGTGGATTATCTTGAGAATAATTGTGCATTTCACGTAAAGAGACAGCGGACTACGGATAGAGAAGAATTGAATGTGATCGCTGCAGAGAATACCGGAAAGCAGGAGTGGGAAGAAAAGAAAGGGGAAAGAGAGATTCACAGAGAAGACAACGTACAGAATGGAAATAAAACAAAAGCAGAGAGGACGGAGCTGCCGATCAATATCGAGGGAGAACCAAGAGCGGTAGAGCCGGCAAGGAATCCGAAAGGAAATTCAGAGAGAGACGTAGATAGAGATTCGGAGCGAGATTCAGGAAGAAATGCAGAAAGAGAAGCGGCGATTCGTCAGATTCTGGAAGAATTTTTAACATAACGAAAACTAAAATTTCTTGAGCAGCATTTGTAAATAAGGTATAATAAAAAGCAGTTGGTAGCCGCCGGTCATGGAATATCAGGAATGGCGGCAGGGAAAGAAGAACCAACTGCTTTTTTAGGGCTTATAAACAAGAAAAGAAAGTAACTGATTAAGACAGGTGCAAAGAGTAATAGGAGGAGTTGCTATGTTAAGAATAGGAATGTTGACCAGCGGTGGAGACTGCCAGGCACTTAACGCAGCAATGCGCGGTGTTGTAAAAGGAATTTGCAACAAGCGCAAAGATGTAGAAATCTATGGATTTAAAGATGGATACAAAGGTCTGATCTATTCGGATTTCAATATGTTGACATCAAAGGATTTTTCGGGAATTCTGACACAGGGTGGAACAATTCTTGGTACATCCCGTCAGCCGTTCAAACTGATGCGTGTGCCGGATAAGGATGGAATAGACAAGGTGGAGGCAATGAAGCACACATATCATAAGCTTCATCTGGATTGTCTCGTTATTCTTGGAGGAAATGGAACTCATAAGACAGCAAATCTTCTTCGTGAGGAAGGACTCAATGTAGTGACACTGCCGAAGACGATCGATAACGATCTGTGGGGAACAGACATGACATTTGGATTCCAGAGTGCAGTTGATATCGCAACAGATACGATTGACAGAATCCATACGACAGCAACTTCCCACAGCCGTGTATTTATTATCGAGGTTATGGGTCACAAAGTAGGTCATGTAACTCTGCATGCCGGAATTGCAGGCGGAGCAGACATAATTCTTCTTCCGGAGATCCCATATGATATTAAAGCAATCAAGAATGTGATCGACAAACGTACACAGGCAGGTAAGAGATTTACAATTCTTGCTGTTGCAGAGGGTGCGATTTCCAAAGAAGATGCAAAACTGAAAAAGAAAGAATACAAAGAGAAGCTGGCAAACAGAAAATATCCTTCTATCGCTTACGAACTGGCAGAACAGATTGAAAAAGAGACAGACAAGGAAGTTCGTATCACAGTTCCTGGACATACACAGAGAGGTGGCACACCTTGTTCTTATGACCGCGTATTTGCAACAAGAGTCGGAGCGAAGGCAGCAGAATTGATCCTGAATGAAGAATACGGATATATGGTAGCCATGAGAAATGGTGAGACAGTGAAAGTTCCGTTGGAAGAGGTTGCAGGAAAGCTGAAATATGTTGATCCGAACTGTGGTCTAATCAAAGAAGCGAGAACAATCGGTATCAGCTTCGGAGACGAGGTGTAATTCATGTCATATACGGCGCTATACAGAAAGTTCCGTCCTTCTGAATTCGAAGATGTAAAAGGACAGGATCATATTGTTACAACGCTTCAGAACCAGATTAAGGCGAACAGGATCGGACATGCGTATCTGTTTTGCGGAACGCGAGGAACCGGTAAGACAACGGTTGCGAAAATATTTGCGAAGGCAGTAAACTGTGAGCACCCGGTAAATGGAAGTCCATGCGGAGAGTGTGAGATGTGTAAATCTATCGCTGCCGGCACTTCAATGAATGTGATCGAGATCGATGCTGCATCGAACAATGGTGTTGATAATATCCGTGAGATCCGGGAGGAAGTGACATATCGACCGACAGAAGGTAAGTATAAAGTATACATTATCGACGAGGTGCATATGCTTTCCATCGGAGCATTTAACGCATTGCTTAAGACACTTGAGGAGCCGCCAGAGTATGTTATTTTTATTCTGGCGACGACAGAAGTGCATAAAATCCCAATTACGATTCTTTCCAGATGTCAGCACTATGATTTCAAGAGAATCAGCATTGAGACAATTACAGACCGTATGCGTGATCTGATGCAGACAGAACAGGTAGAAGTGGAAGAAAAAGCACTTCGCTATATCGCAAAGGCGGCAGACGGATCTATGCGTGATGCACTCAGTCTGCTGGATCAGTGTATTGCATTTTATCTGGGACAGAAGCTGACGTATGATCATGTGCTTGAAGTACTTGGTGCGGTGGATACGGATGTGTTCAGCCGCCTGCTTCGGAAAGTATTGGAAAGAGATGTTGCCGGAGTTCTTGATATCGTGGAAGATCTGGTTATGCAGGGACGTGAACTGACCCAGCTGGCCGCAGATTTTACATGGTATCTGAGAAATTTGCTTTTGGTTAAAACTTCTGATAATATAGAGGACGTGCTGGATGTGTCTACGGAAAATATGTTGCAGCTCAAGGAAGAATCAAAGATGATCGAACTTGATATGCTGTTGCGTTATATCCGTATATTTTCAGAACTTTCCGGTCAGCTGAAGTATGCGACGCAGAAGAGAGTGCTTCTGGAAGTTGCACTGATCAAGCTTTGTACTCCGGCGATGGAGACTGGTCAGGATGCACTTCTAGACAGAATCCGTGCGGTAGAAGAAAAAGTAGAGAAAGGACTTGCTGCAGCCGCAGATATGCCGCAGCGAGTTGTTTACGTGAATGGAGATGATGCGTCATCATCCGGATCAGGCGTTGCGGGAAGCAGGAAGGCGAAACCGGAGCTGCCGAATGCAATTCCGGAGGATGTGCAGGAGGTGGTGAAGAATTTCCGTTCTATCGCAGATGAAGCGTCAGGTATGATCAGAGGCTTTCTTAAAAAAGCAAGACTGAGTCTTGGTGGTGACAATCGCTTGCTGATTGTACTGCCAGATGCTATGTCGGCAGATATGGTTGGCAGAGAAGATCATGTGCAGGAACTTGAACAGCTCATTGAAGAGAAGATTGGAAAGAAAGTCGAGGTGGATGTCCGTCATGTAGAAGAGGGCAGACACTTTGAGGATACATTTGTGGACATAGAACAGAAAATAAATATGGAAATAACAGTGGAGGATTAGACATGGCAAAGCGTGGAGGATTTCCAGGCGGCGGAATGCCGGGAAATATGGCGAATCTGATGAAGCAGGCACAGAAGATGCAGCGTCAGATGGAAGAGCAGCAGAAAGAACTTGAGACAAAAGAGTTCACAGCAGCTGCAGGCGGCGGAGCAGTAGAAGTAACTGTATCCGGCAAAAGAGAAGTAACAAAAGTAAAACTTGCAGAAGAAGTTGTAGATCCGGACGACATTGAGATGCTGGAAGACCTGATCGTAGCAGCGACAAATGAAGCACTGCGTCAGGTTGAGCAGGAGACAAATGCAGCAGTATCTAAGATGACAGGCGGATTTGGCGGTCTTGGAGGCGGAATGTTCTAATGGATTACTACAGTAATCAGATCAGCCGTCTGATCGAGGAGTTCTCGAGACTTCCGGGAATCGGGAATAAATCAGCACAAAGACTTGCATTTCATGTGATCAATATGCCGGTAGAGCAGGTAGAAGGACTTGCGAATGCAATCGTAGATGCCCGCAAGAATGTCCGTTACTGTAAGGAGTGCTGTACGTTGACGGATAAGGATATCTGCCCAATCTGCAGCAATCCGGACAGAGATCATAAGACAATCATGGTAGTGGAGACACCGCGTGATCTGGCAGCGTATGAGAAGACCGGAAAGTACAACGGAGTCTATCATGTACTTCATGGAGCAATTTCTCCAATGCTTGGAATCGGTCCCGGGGATATCCGTCTGAAAGAATTGATGGAGCGTCTGCAGGGAGATGTGGATGAAGTGATCATTGCGACGAATTCCAGTCTGGAAGGCGAGACAACAGCAATGTATATCAGTAAACTTATCAAACCGGTCGGAATCAAGGTGAGCAGGATTGCCAGTGGTGTTCCGGTTGGTGGTGATCTGGAATACATTGATGAGGTAACACTGCTCCGGGCATTGGAAGGAAGAACAGAATTGTAAAAGCATTTGAGACACCGGCAGGAAGGACTGGCTATGGCGAAGAAAAAAGTTACATCTTCAGATGTGGCAAAGCGCGCGGGAGTTTCACAGGCAACGGTCTCGATGGTACTCAATAAGAAGTATAACGTCTCTTTTTCAAAAGAAGTAATCCAGAAAGTGGAGGCAGCGGCGGAAGAACTGGGGTATGAACTTCCGAAACGCAGAACACAGCGTGGAGAGCGACGAGAAAAACTGCTCGTTGTCATCAGCCCGAACCTGACAAACCCATACTATGTAATGCTTTTGCAAGGAATTGAATCAAGGGCAACAGAGCAGGGGTTCGGAATCTTTGTCTGTAATACACAGAGAGATTTAAAACTGGAAGAGCGTTATCTGAAAATGATCTCGACTCTGAATGCACAGGGAATTATCTATATGTGCAATCCGGGGAAATGCTTTCTCGGACAGCTCAAAGAAATGTCTGAAAGGATTCCGGTTGTTGTGATCAATAATCAGGAGAAGCATTTGGATGTAGATGCAGTGGAGTTGGATAATACAAAGCTTGGAAGATTAATGGGCAGACATCTTCTGGAGCTGGGGCATCAGCATGTGGCATACATTACACCGCCATTAACTGCAAGACAGAAGCAGAGATTCCGCCGGGTAGAAGGTTTTCTTGATGAATTCAGAAAAGCCGGATATGGCGATCAGGTGATTGTAAAAGAAGCAGATGAAGAATTTGACCGGAATGTTCCGGGAATCGATTCAGAGTACCGCATCGGATATGATCTGACAAAAGAACTGCTCAGGACAGAAAAAGATCTCACTGCAATCGTGGGGCTGAATGATATGATCGCATTTGGGATTATGGATGCACTCCAGGATATGAAGTATAAAGTTCCCGGAGATGTCTCGGTTATGGGATGTGATAATACTTTATTTTCCAAAGTTAAGAAAGTGTCACTTACAACAATCGAGCATTTTGTAGTTCACAAAGGAATGGATGCCTGTGATATCATCATGAAAAAGATCAGTTCAAGGGACTGGAAGTATACGGAATTTGAACCGGTCAGTATTTATCATGTGGAATATGAGCCACAGATCGTGGTTCGTGGAACAACGTCTTATGCGAAGACAAAATAGTTGATGTATAGACGCTGGATTATTTAAAATTAATAAAAAATAATAAAATTATTACTAATAAAAACAACAAAAACAAACGATTCTGATTTTAGAAAATGTTGATAAAGCCTTTAAAATAAAGACTTTTATACAGAAGAGAAACAATTGATATTAACTAATATTAATAAAAACGGTTAATATGTCGGATTATTAAGTGAAAAATGACTATTAATAATTTTTCAGACAGTTGACCTCAGGTTTTGGAAGCTATATAATCAGCTCATAAACAAACGAATTACTGCTGGAAAAACAGTGAGTTGTATCAGTGGTAAGAGGAAGATTCATGTATAGGAGGACTTAAAAATGAAATTTTTTATCGACACAGCTAATGTAGAGGATATCAAGAAAGCAAATGACATGGGAGTGATCTGCGGAGTTACAACAAACCCGTCTCTGATTGCAAAAGAAGGACGTGTTTTTGAAGAAGTTATCGCTGAGATCGCATCTATCGTAGACGGACCGATCAGTGGAGAGGTTAAGGCTACAACAACAGATGCAGAAGGCATGATCGCAGAAGGACGTGAGATTGCAAAGATCCATCCGAACATGGTAGTTAAGATTCCTATGACAGTAGAAGGCCTGAAGGCTGTTAAAGTTCTTACAGCAGAGGGAATCAAGACAAATGTAACTCTGATCTTCACAGCAAACCAGGCACTTCTTGCAGCAAGAGCAGGAGCTACTTATGTTTCTCCGTTCCTTGGACGTCTGGATGACATTTCTACAAAGGGAGTTGACCTCATTGCAGAGATCGTAGAGATGTTCGAAGTAGCAGGAATTGAGACAGAGATTATCGCAGCAAGTGTACGTAATCCAATCCATGTAACAGAATGTGCACTGGCAGGAGCAGATATTGCAACAGTACCTTACAAGGTAATCGAGCAGATGACACATCACCCACTGACAGATGCAGGTATCGAGAAGTTTAAAAAGGATTATATTGCTGTTTTTGGTGAGTAATCCGGGAAATAACGTTAAGACTGAAAATGGAATCAGAATGGAAATTAAAAAGGAGATATCATGAACAAGTTAGAGCTTATGAAAACTGCGAATGAGATCCGGAAAGGGATTGTAACAGCACTGCATAGCGCAAAGGCCGGACATCCAGGTGGATCTCTCTCAGCAACAGAGATTTTTACATACCTTTATTTTGAAGAGATGAACGTAGACCCGAAAGATCCAAAGAAAGCGGATCGCGATCGTTTCGTTCTTTCTAAAGGACACACAGCTCCGGGATTATATTCTACACTTGCGCAGAAAGGATTCTTCCCGAAGGAAGATCTCGTGACACTTCGTCATACAGGATCTTATCTGCAGGGACATCCGGACATGAAACACATTCCAGGTGTTGATATGTCTTCAGGATCTCTTGGACAGGGAATTTCAGCAGCTGTAGGTATGGCAATCGCAGGAAAGCTTGACAATGCAGACTACAGAGTATACACACTGCTCGGAGACGGTGAGATCCAGGAAGGTCAGGTATGGGAGGCTTCCATGCTGGCAGCACATAGAAAACTGGATAATCTCGTTGTTATCGTTGATAATAACAATCTTCAGATTGACGGAGCAATTACAGAAGTCAACTCTCCGTACCCGATCGATAAGAAGTTTGAGGCATTTAATTTCCATGTAATCAATATTGATGGAAATGACTTTGATCAGATCGATGCTGCATTCAAAGAAGCAAAGACAGTCAAAGGACAGCCGACAGCTATTATTGCTAAGACAGTAAAAGGAAAAGGTGTATCCTTCATGGAGAACCAGGTAGGATGGCACGGAAAAGCTCCGAATGATGAAGAGTACAAGATTGCAATGGAAGAATTAGAGAAAGCAGGTGAAGCATTATGTCAGAAGTAAAGAAGATCGCAACAAGAGACAGCTACGGTAATGCTTTGGCTGAACTCGGAACAGAACATGATAACGTTGTAGTACTTGATGCCGATCTGGCAGCAGCTACAAAGACAGGTGTATTCAAGAAAGCACATCCGGATCGTTTTATCGATTGTGGTATTGCTGAGTCTAATATGATCGGTGTTGCAGCAGGTCTTGCAACAACAGGAAAAGTGCCATTTGCAAGTTCTTTCGCAATGTTCGCAGCAGGACGTGCATTTGAGCAGGTAAGAAACTCTGTTGGATATCCACACCTGAATGTAAAGATTGGTGCAACACATGCCGGAATCTCTGTAGGAGAAGATGGAGCAACACATCAGTGTAATGAGGATATCGCTTTGATGCGTACAATTCCGGGAATGGTTGTAATTAACCCAGCTGATGATGTAGAGGCAAGAGCAGCTGTACGTGCTGCTTACGAGCATCAGGGACCGGTATATCTGAGATTTGGACGTCTCGCAGTGCCGGTGATCAATGATAGACCGGATTACAAGTTTGAGCTTGGAAAAGGTGTTGTGTTAAGAGAAGGAAAAGACCTGACGATCATCGCAACAGGACTTCCTGTAAGTAACTGTCTGGAAGCAGCTGAGAAGCTTGCAGCAGATGGAATTGATGCGAAAGTGATCAACATTCATACGATCAAACCTCTCGATGAGGAACTTGTTGTAGCAGCTGCAAAAGAGACAGGAAAAGTTGTTACAGTTGAAGAGCATTCCGTTATCGGCGGACTTGGAAGTGCTGTATGTGATGTACTTTCAGAGAAAGCTCCGACACAGGTTATGAAGATCGGTGTGAATGATACATTCGGTGAGTCTGGTCCGGCACTTGAGCTTCTGAAGAAGTATGGTCTTGATACAGACAGCATCTACGAGAAGATCAAAGCATTTGCAAAATAATCGGATTTTCGAAAGCAAAATTATAATTTAAAATAAAAAGAACGCTTCGCGCTTTCTGTTTACAGAATATCTGCAATCAGAGAGTACCGGAGCGTTTTTTGATGTTTGGAGATATTAAGAAAATGCCATGCACGAAAAGTAATATTTGTCGAACTTACCTGACACTAATTGATAAAATCTCCCGATTTCCTTGTGCTATGTTAAGGGCAATCCCCGGGAAATTAAATAAAAGTGATAGAAAGGTGAGTATAAAATGGAGAGACAGATTCCAAAAAATGTGCGTCAGATAGGAAATGTGAGTGATAGTCCAAAAATCTATGTGGAAGATTATGTAGATACTTTTTTTCTTCAGTTAAGTGAAAAAAGCGAGAAAGAAAAACAACCAGAAGGAGCCTTTCTGATTGGTGAAATGCAGAAGCAGGACAATGAAGAATATATTTATATTTATGGTGCGATAAAAATAAAAGAGTTAAAAAAGGAGGGCGGTGAATACCTGATCAATGACAAGATATGGAAATGTGGTTGTGAAGAATGCAGCCAGTATTTTGAAGAAGGAGAAATCATAGGCTGGTTTGTGACAGAGCATGATTTACAGCTGGCTCCGGGTTCTATCAACGTAAAGCTGCATAAAAAATTATTTCCAAAGAAAAATACCGTTCTTGTTATGAAAGATTCGACAAACCAGGAAGATGTATTTTTTGTACATAAGCTGGGAGATCTGATGGAAATTGGAGGACATTATACTTATTACGAGAAGAATCCGTGCATGCAGAATTATATGATTGCAAGTCGAAAAAAAAATGGGGCAGTTCAGACAGAAAATGTGGAAGATACGGCTGCACAAAGCTTTCGTTCTCTGGTACGTGAACGGGGCGGTCAGAAAAGAGAAAGAAGGACAGGCAGTCTGATGTATGGAATCAGTACATGCCTTGTACTGGTCCTGATCGTGATGGGTGTTTCTATGATGAACAATTTCAGCAAAATGAAATCCCTCCAGAATAAGATAAATGTGGTTGCCGAGGGGGAAAAGCAAACATCCTCACCTGATGTGAAAGAGACGAGTGGAGCAGCAGCTACTGTGGAGAAAAATCAGGAAGCAGCAGATACAGAAAAGGAATCCGCAGAGATAACGGAAGAAAATGAAGGGGAAGAACAGACGGAAGATAAGAATACAGAAAGTGTTCCGGTTTCCGGGACTGCCGTTGCAGCAGATGAAAATGATGGTATTTATGTGGTGGAAAAAGGAGATACCCTTGCAATTATCAGTAAAAAAATGTATGGAGATGTTAATCATGTAGATGCGATCAGCCGGATGAATGGATTGCAGAATGGGAACCTGATCTATATTGGACAAAAATTGATATTGCCATAAATCCGTGTTATACTGTGAAAGACAAGTGAAAGCTAAAAGTGTATCAACAGAAAAAGGTGCACGAGACAAACGATAAGGGGAGCAATATGGCGCGAAAGAAAATGTCGAATTTACAGGTGGTAAAAACGCAGGATGATAGAAAAGCGCTGAGACAAAGGGAAAGAAGGATCAAACGCCGGAGAAGAAAAGAACTTCTTACCTATATCATCCTGATTGCGATGGCAATCTGCGGAACATACCTCCTTTTAGATAGTAAGACTTATGGCACAGTCCGCAAGGCAGACAGTTACGCGAAAGACCTTTCGGACACGAATAATTACGTTCAGTTTGCAGATGGAATTGTGCGTTATAATCATGACGGTGTGGTATTTCTAAATAAGAAGAATGAGGAAAAGTGGATTCAGCCAACACAGCTTCAGACACCGGTGATTGTTGTGAAAGACGATGTGTTTGCGGTTGCTGACAGCGGAGGTAACAGTATTCTTGTATTTACAAAAAATGGGTTGAAAGGTGAGATTCAGACGACATTACCGATCGAGAGAATCGCAGTATCGAATCAGGGAATTGTCAGTGCAATTTTAAAAGATGAGACTTCACCGAAGATCATATCCTATGATGCGGCAGGAAATATTCTGGTAGAGCAGCAGATTACGATTGGAAATACAGGATATCCGATCGCATTGGATTTGTCTGATGATGGAAAGGTTCAGGCAGTTTCTTATCTTTATACCAAAGGAACACAGGTGCAGAGCAGGATCGGATATTATAATTTTGATACTGCCGGCAAAGAGAAGGCAGATAACAAAGTGACAGCAGATACTTATGAAGATATGCTGATCGGCGAGATTTTCTTTATGGGAAATGACAGATCTGTTGCAGTTGGAGATAATGGATTTGAGATTTATACAGGAAAAGATACTCCAAAGCAGACAAAAGAAGTGAAAGTGAATCAAGAGATAAAAAGTGTTTTCCATTCGGATTCTTATTTTGGATTTGTCCTGCTTAATCAGGAGAAGTCAGGGTATGAGTTGAGAATGTATAATCAATCAGGAGATACTGTGTTCAGTAGAGAAATACAGGGAGATTATAGTCATGTAAAGATGGATGGAGACAATATCATTCTGTATGATGGAAGTAAGTGCTGTATTTATACAACGACAGGAATCCTGAAGTTTAAGGGAGACCTGGGAGCAGATGCGCAGGAAATCTTTGACGCATTTGGCCTGAACAGATACTATGTGATGAGTGATAATGAACTGCGAATTGTTTATTTGACAAGATAGGAGAGATATATGGAGAATTGGTTGTTACTTGCAGTCGGGATTGTGTTTTTAGTCTGCATGATTGCCGGCTTTGTGAAGGGATTTCTCAGAATTGGTTTATCCCTTCTGTCAACAATATTGACACTGGTACTGGTGTCATTCCTTTCCCCATACGTGTCGGATGCGCTGATGAAGCATACACCGGCGCAGGACGTACTGGAGAAGAAGATAGTGGAAGCATTTATGCCAGAGCTTTCAGCAGATGATCTGTTGAAAGCGAATCTCAGTGGAACACCTCTGGAGAATTTAACGGTAGACCAGATTAAATCATTAAGCGAATCTGGATGGGACAAACTGGGGATAACTGCACAGGATATCCTGAAAGTGGTCGGAGATCTTCCAAAGGATACACAGATCCGTGAGATTGAGAATTCAATGTTGCCACAGTTTTTGAAAGATGCATTGCTGGAAAATAATAATACTGCGATTTATGAAGAACTGGATGTTACAACTTTCCCAGAATATGTTGCGGCCTATATTTCACGAATGCTCCTCAATGTTGTGTCATTTCTTGTGACATTTTTGATTGCGATCATTCTTGTAAGCGCATTGATGTATGCGGTGAATATTATTGGTGAACTTCCGTTACTTGGTGCGATCAATCATCTGGCGGGAGGAGTGCTTGGAATTGGTCTGGGATTTATTATCGTATGGATCGCATTCCTTGTGCTGACTCTGATTTATACGACAGAGATTGGAACAACGTGTTATGCGATGGTTGAGCAGAGCGCGATCTTGACGTTTTTGTACAACCATAATCCGCTGTTGATCTGGTTACTTGGATTCCGGTAGGAAAAATAAAAGAAAAATATTAAAAATAGGGTTGACACTCTCAATAAGCTATGATATCATATAGAAGTTCTGTTGAGGACATAAATATGGGGGATTAGCTCAGTTGGGAGAGCGCCTGCCTTGCAAGCAGGAGGTCACGAG
>OLNW01002161.1_pt1 | contig 17532 bp, 10 predicted proteins | sample 1672121 | NCBI WGS metagenome assembly OLNW01 (sample SAMEA3136648, study PRJEB25190) | human gut metagenome
CCCATTTTGGTATCTGTTGGCATTGTAAATTTTATTGGTGTCATTCCTGTTAATAGTACTGGCGCATTCGCTGTATTTAAACTATTTAATTTTTTCTCTAATGCACTTAATCCTTCTTGTTCTTCTTTTGCTGCTTGTTTCATGCTTTCCTTTGCTTCTTTTGCTTTTTGCATTATTCCATTATTTCTCATTACTAAGTTAATGCTTACTCCTGCAAGCAAAATTAATACGACAATGGTAACCACTAAAGCAACTAAAGTTATAGCAGACTTACTTTTTATTTGTTCTTTAAAACTGCTTATTTTATAGTCACAGCACTTCCACGTTTCATTTTTTTCTATGTTTTCTCTTGTTTTTCTCATTATTATGTATCTCCCCTCAAGTTCCGATATAAATTATCTGAACATTTTGCTTAAACCCAATAATTCCATTTTCAGAAGTCAGATGGCTGAAATCTGCTTTCTGACTTCTGATTCCCGACCTCAGTCTTCCGATATCTGACTTCCGTTTTTTGTCTACTCTTAGTCAAATATTTAAATTTTAAAGGAGTGTCCCTAGTGTTCCGAAATCGGAACGAAAAAGACCGTCCCTTCTGTTACTTGTTTATAAGTACAGCGCGGAAGCCAACGTCGTAATAGCTGTCGCCACTAGAACGGCTGAACGCACACACACCAGCATGTGAACCATCCCACAAGCCTCCACCACGTTTGAAGAACGGAACGCTCAAGGCTGGGAAATAAGAGTAGTCGCTCGTCCATGAGCTATAGTTCCAGCCATCTTCTGTTGTTCCTGCTTTCCCATTGTTGGTTTCTCTTATAGCATCTCCATATATTTTTGAATTTGCTACAAAGTTTTGCTGACTTGCTGTATCTAGATTTGTTATTTTATTTCCTTCTGAATCTTTTTCATTATATGGATATACTGTTGTATATTTTGTACTTTCTTCTTTTAGTGTATTTCCATTATATGCTATTGATGCTCCATAATTTTTTAAGTTTTCATTTGTGTTTGCTACGTATGATGCCGTTCTTTTCCACACTGTTCCTGACATATCATATACTCCATATATTGTTCCTGTTATTGAAGCATTTTGTCCTGTTTTTTGGTTCCATGTAAATATTCCATTTGAAGTTGGCGTATCTTTGCTTACATTATTTATTGCACTTATCGTTGTTATTACTTCTCCAACATCTGTAGTATTATTTGTGCAACCTGTTACACCATATACACTATCTACTTTATTTTTTCCTTCTCTAACTGTTCTTTTAGTTCCACCACTATTTAAATTTGCATTATTTATAGTTATTTCATTTTCATTTTGCCCATATATACTAGCTCCTAAATATACACAAGCTCCCCATTCACTGTTTTTCATTAAATGACTATCTGAATCTGCTTCTGATAAACCATATATATTTCCTGTTTCATTCAACACTTTCGCTATATTAAAACAATCATTATGACTTATATAGTTCATCGTATATGTTGTTCCTTGAAATGTTGGGTATTTTATACTAGTTTTTGTGCCTCCATATATTCCATCTAACCAATTTCTAGCATTTGCAATTGCATTTGAACTTGCACCTAATTCTGTTTTATGTACCCAACTAGTAGACTGTGTATAATACACACTACTTGATTTTACTGTTGCTGTATTATTTCCGCTTGCATATCCAGCATCAAATTTTGCTACCCATATTCCTGTTAATTCTTTATCCCATCCACCATTTGCATAATTTATTTTACTTTCGTTTGTAAATGCAGGATGCACTGTGTACCCCACAGTTGTATCTATTACTTGATTTTCACTTGTTTGCCTTTTAGCTGTTTTTATATTTCCATTTTCATCATAATATTTGTCTGTTGTTCCAATTAAAAAAACTACATCAAAAGTTTCACTTTCTTTATTTACTCTATACGCAAAACGTGGTATCCACACCCACATACTTCCATCTTCAGTCTTTGCGTTTGCCCATCTTCTGGTTTCATAGGTTGTTCCATACTCATACCAGTCTGAATCTCCCGCTGTTGTTTCCACTATTTTTCCCATTTTTTCATCTGTTGGCATTGTAAATTTTATTGGTGTCATTCCTGTTAATAATACTGGACTATTAGGCCTATTTTCTTTTCCTTCGCCACCTTCTAGCCTTCTTATTTCTTCTTCCTGAGCATTTATTGTTAAATCTATATCTTCTTTTTTATTTCTTGCTATTCCTATTAGTCCATTATTTCCTGTTAGCAATTTTACTGAAACCCCTGCAAGTATTACTATTATTACCACTGTTACAATTAAAGCTACTAATGTTATTCCATTTTCTTCTTTTATCAATTTATTGTTTAGTAAATCTTTCCTATAATAAGAATTTACCATATTTTTTCTTTTGCTTTCTCTCATTTTCTAACACATCCTCCCAAAGGCCTTTACTACCTTTTTCGTTATTTTTTAACCTTTTTACTTTTGTTCTTTTCTCTCATTTGTATTATACCCAATTTTGTTTTTCTTGTAAACCATTTTTTAAAATTTTAAAGGACATTTGGGGACGGGTCAATTTTGTCCTTTACATAATTTTTTAAGGTGTCACTACTTCTATTTATTTATATTTACATAATTTTGCATGTTGACTTTTTCATTTTTTATGCTATACTAACTATTGGAATATTTAATTTTATATTTATTGGGGTATCGCCAAGCGGTAAGGCAACCGGCTCTGACCCGGTCATTTCGTAAGTTCGAATCTTACTACCCCAACCACGTGGCAACTAGTTAAATTTTGACTTGGTATGATATAAAATTTTATTCATTTTGTAACATATAGCTTAATTTACTATTGTTTGCAAAGACAAGGTATTAGAATTTGCAACATTATGTAAGATTGCGTAGGTTTTTGCTTCAGCAGATTGAAAAAGCAAACGGAGTTAAAAGTATTTTCTTTTTTGTTTATTTACACATTTCATAATTTTACAAAATATATTATAAATTCTTTGTAGAAATTCTGAAGCCAATACATAATAAAAAATCGTGAATTAAAAAAATTATTTTATAATTCACGATTTTTTTAGTAAAATTTTCAAGTAAAATTATTGCTGCCCTTTAATAGATTCTTTTAAGGCTAGTTACCTTTTGTCAATATGTTTGCATCGCTTGCTTTTATACTAATTGATTCGAAGTGCTACTCTAAAGCCTGTTCCCACAAAAGTTTCATTCTTCTTTTGGTAACCTCTATAGGCTGCCGGATAAATCCTTCCGCTATCATAAAAACAGCCTCCTCTTGTAATATTGTAAATTCTTTTTCCTTTTTCTTGAGTCCATTCGCTTACATTTCCTGCTAAATCCCAAATTTCATTTACACAATACTTCTCATCACTTCCAGTATTAGTTTTTCTATTAGGCACGTTGTTTCTCCTTGCATTTAAATAGTTACCCCATGAAGTAGAATTTACAGCCACTTCTTCTTTTGTTTTTGCTCCTGATTTTATAATCCATTCAAAAATGCAGTCATATTCTGAGCCAAAAGGCAAGTAACTTGAAACTGCTTCATTTTTAATTGTCATAAACTTTGCCAATTCTTGTGCATCTTCACCACTAATATCTGTCCATGGTTCTGCACCTTCCACAGATTGTGGTTCTCCTGTTTCAGGATTCTTAGAAATATCATAACTTGAGATATAGAATCCTCCACACTTTTTAATACTTTCAAGTGTTTTATGGTAGTCACTTGTAATTGAATCACTTAGTTCAAATTCCGAAAATTCTTCTTTACGATAGTTTCTCCTCCCAAATTTTTCATTAAAGTTTATACCGTCAATTGTTCCATTGGCATCTAAATAGCCTACTGGTACCCACGTAAATTTGCTTCCGTCAGCTATTCTTTCTATTACAAATCCTGTATTCCATCTTCCTTTTACATATCTGAAACCTAGTGGCACTGGTGGATTTATATAGTTTACTGAATATTCATTGGTTACTTTTACGTCTACTACTTTAATGCATAATTCTCCGTTTTTCTCTTGAACTACTTCAAATGTAGTTCCTCTTTTTGCCTCAAGGATAATTTTACTATACCGTTTCATACTGTTTTCCTCCCTTTAGTTGATTTTTATTACGGTTTCTACATGACTAATTTGTCATTTGTATATGATAACATATTTTTCCAGTTTTTGCAATTTTTTAATGACAAAAAAATAGATATCTACTAATTTTTTCAATTTAATATCTATCTATTTTTATTTTTATGCTGTTTCTATTTTTTTATTTGTTGTTTTTCTTTGTGGCTTTTCTTTTGACTTATTTACTTCTTTCTTTTCGTTTATAACAAGTGTTGGTGCCTTTTTTTCTAGTACTGTTTCTTTTGTTACAATGCATTTTTCTATTTTAGGATTTGAAGGTATTTCAAACATTATATCCCTCATTATTTCTTCTATTATAGAACGAAGTCCTCTTGCTCCTGTTTTTCTTTCTATTGCTTTATCTACAATAACTTCTAATGCTTCTTGTTCAAATTCTAATTCTACATTGTCCAACTCTAATAGTTTTTGATATTGTTTTACTAATGCATTTTTTGGTTTTGTAACTATATCTATAAGTGCCTTTCTATCTAATTCCCTTAGTGTTGCAACTATTGGAAGTCTTCCTACAAATTCTGGTATTAGTCCAAATTTTAGTAAATCTTGTGGTAATAGCTGTTCATAAATTTTATATTTATCTATTTCTTTTTGACTTTGTACATTTGCCCCAAATCCTATTGCTTTCTTTCCAGTACGTTCATTTATAATTTTATCTAATCCCTCAAAAGCTCCTCCACAAATGAATAATATATTTTCTGTATTTATTTGTAAAAGCTCTTGGTGTGGATGTTTTCTTCCTCCTTGTGGTGGTACAGATGCTATTGTTCCTTCTACTATTTTTAGCAATGCTTGTTGTACTCCTTCACCACTTACATCTCTAGTTATAGATGGATTTTCTGATTTTCTTGTTATTTTGTCTATTTCATCTATATATACTATTCCTTTTTCTGCTTTTTCTATGTCATAGTCTGCATTTTGAATTAGTTTTAATAAAATGTTTTCTACGTCTTCACCAACATAACCTGCTTCTGTTAAAGTTGTAGCATCAGCTATTGCAAATGGCACTTTTAAGATTTTTGCAAGTGTTTGCGCAAGAAGTGTTTTACCACATCCTGTTGGTCCTAGTAGCAATACATTACTTTTTTGAATTTCTACATCATCATCATTTTTTTGTGGATTATATATACGTTTATAATGGTTGTACACTGCAACAGCCAATGTTTTTTTTGCATCTTCTTGACCTATTACATAGCTATCTAAAACTTTTTTTATTTCTGCTGGTGTTGGTAAATTATTTTTTTCATTATTTAAGGTATAGTTAAACTCTTCTTCTTCAAAATTTTCATCTTCTAAAATATTTGAGCATATTTTTATACATTCATCACAAATAAATACTCCCGGCCCTGCAATTATTCTATCTACTGCATCTTGTGATTTTCCACAAAATGAACATTTTATGTTTTTTTCGCTTTTTGCCATTTTACTCTCCTTTTAACCTCTTTTTTCCATAATTCCATCTATTAAACCATATTTTAAGGCTTCTTCTGCTGTCATATAGTTATCTCTTTCTGTATCTTTTTCAATTGTTTCTAAAGATTGGCCTGTTCTTGCACTTAGGAATTTGTTTAATTTTTCTCTTGTTTTTATCATGTGGTCTGCATGAATTTTTATTTCTGTTGCTTGACCTGAAATTCCATTTCCTCCTATTAGTGGTTGATGTATTAATATTTCTGCATTTGGCGTAGCAAATCTTCTACCTTTTTCTCCTGCTGCTAATAATACTGCTCCCATACTTGCTGCCATTCCAATACATATTGTAGATACTGGGCATTTTATATAGTTCATTGTGTCTACTATTCCCATTCCATCTGAAATTGAACCTCCTGGGCTATTTATGTATAAAGATATTTCTTTATCTGGGTCTTCTGATTCTAAGAATAGTAATTGTGCAATTACTAGACTTGCTGAAGTTGGATTAACATCTTCTCCTAAAAATATAATTCTATCTTTTAATAATCTTGAATAGATATCATATGACCTTTCTCCCTTAGCTGTTTGTTCTATAACATATGGTACTAAACTATCTCTTTCGTTCATTTATAATTTCCTCCTTTTTTAGTAGAAAAAGCTAGTGGCAAATTTTACTTATTTTAAAATAATTTTACCCCTAACTTTCCTCCATTTATTTTTTTATTTTATTTTTGCATTTTCTACTATGAAGCTAATTGCTTTTTCTGTTTTTATTGTTTCTGTAACATATGCTTTTAAACTTGCATTTGCTTCTAAGTCTTTTACTTCTTTTCCATACATAGTAGCCATTTCTTCTAATTTTGCTTTTACTTCTTCGTCTGTTGCTTCTATTTTTTCTGCTTCAACTATTGCCCCTAATACAAGTTTTGTTTTTACTTGTATTTGAGCTTGTTCTTTCATTTCTTTTCTCATATCTCCTTCTGTTTTACCCATTATTTGAAGATATTGTTCAAAATTTAGACCTTGATACATTAATCTTTGTTCGATTTCTTTTATCATATTGTCTGTTTCTGTTTCAATCATTCCTGATGGAATATCAATTTCAGTATTATCGCATACTGCTTTTATTGCTACTTCTTCTGTTTCATATTTTGCTTTGTTTTTATTTTCTTCTTCTAATTTTTCTTTTATAGAAACTTTTAATTCTTTAATTGTATCGAATTCGCTAACATCTTTTGCAAATTCATCATCTACTACTGGTAATTCTTTTTTCTTTATTTCATGTAATTTTACTTTGAATACTGCTGCTTTTCCTGCTAAATCTTTAGAAAAGTATTCTTCTGGGAAAGTTACATTTATGTCTTTTTCTTCATCTATTTTCATACCAATAATTTGGTCTTCAAATCCTGGAATAAATGTATTGCTTCCTATTACTAATTCGTGATTTTCTGCTTTTCCACCTTCAAATGCAACACCATCTACAAAACCTTCAAAATCGATAACTACAGTATCTTCTTTTTCTACTGGTCTATCTTCAACATTTACAAGTCTTGCATTTCTTTCTTGCATATGCTCTATTTCATGGTCTATATCTTTTTCTTCTACAGTATACTCTACTTTTTTAAGTTCTATACCTTTATATTTTCCTAATTTTACTTCTGGTTTTGTTTGTACTACTGCTGTAAAGATTAAATCTTTTCCTTTTTCCATTTGAATAATGTTTATTTCAGGTCTGCTTACTGCTTCTATGTTTGCATCTGTTAATTCTTTTTCATAAACTTCTGCTGCTACTTCGTTAAAAGCATCCTCATAGAAAATTTGTGCCCCATATTGTTTTTCTACTATTTTATATGGTGCTTTTCCTTTTCTAAATCCTGGAATATTAAAATATTTTGCACTTTTTGCATATACTTTTTGTATTGCTTCTTCAAATTTAGAAGCTTCAATTGTAAAGCTTAATTTTACTTCGTTTGTTTTGTCTGTTTTTTCAACTTTCATACTCATTTTTTCTTCATCCTTTCGCGCCTTGCGCATATTATTTAGCTTGTTTATTATATCATATTTTTTAGATATTGCAACCCCTGCATCATAATTTTATTAGTATTTATGTAACTTATTTCTAGTTTTGCTTGTTTATTACTATTTTTCTTCTATTTTATAATATTTAAATCTGTTGGAAGAATATATTTTACCTTTGCTTTTTTGAATATTGCTTCTGCTATAAGAGCTGCTGCTTTTGAGCCTTCTAGCCATTTTTTATTATTTGGCATAAACATATATAAATCTTGTAGATTAATTTTTTGCAACATCTCTTCATTTTTTATTGCAAACTCTGTTTCTAAAATAGTATGCTCGTGAAGTGTATCTTCAATCATGAAATTAGGAACTAATTTATATTTTATATTGTTTTTATCCTTCAGTTCTCCTCCTATAAATATTCCATATTCACCTGCAAATTCAATATTTTTATCTTCCAACAATTCTAACACATATTTTATTATATTTTCTTTTTCTATATTGTTATATTTTTCGTTTATAGTTGGAAAATTGTTTACTATTTCTGTAACACCTATGTTTAAGGTTTCTTTTAAGCTAGCATTTTCCTCTTCGTTTGCTCTATTATTTAGCACTACTATTTCTGTTTGCCTTGAAGCTATGCTTACCATTAGTACATTTGGATTGCTACATATTTTCCCAATTTCTCTTTCAAAATAAACCGTTTCTTCTTCTTTTGAAACTACATTAAATTTCAAACCTTTATCATTAAAATCTGCTTTTAATGTTTCAAATTGTTCTTGTGGTATTTTTCTCCAAACTCCTGTAGCATATACCTTACTATTCTCCATATTTAATCCATATTTATCTATCATTTCTTTTAAGTATAACATAAGGTTTCTATAATTTCTTTCACTTATTCCTTTATCTTCTTCAAAATTTTCCTGAAAAGAAAATTCATGCTTTTCTAACAACTTTATTCTTTCTTCTTCCGTGTCATCATTTTCTGCACTATAAATCTTAATAACATTTGAACCTAAATCAATATAATATTTCATCTATTTTCTCTCCTTGGCAACCCTGTCACAAACTGTGACATTTTCACAATTAGGGACTGTCCCCAATTGTGACATTTTCTTTTCCAACTATTTCCTCTATTTCATCTAAAGTGTTTCCGTTTAAGAAAATTCCTCCAGCAGGTAATTTTTTTTCTCCATTTAATATAAATAATGCTGTATTGTTTCTATCCCCTGCAAAGAATTTAAGTGCTCCTCTTAGCTTGTCTTTAACTTCTTCACTTAAATTTGTAATATTTATTTCTAGCTTGTTTATTTTTCTTAGTTCTGTGGTATTTGTAGCTGATGCAAAAGGGACAGATGACGCATTGAAAAACGTCCCCTTTGCGTCAACATTTTGTATTTTGCTAGCTACTATACTTACGCTTTCTTCGTCTTCTCTAATGCTTAGTCGTCCTTCTACTAGCACTATGTTGTCTTCTATTAAACTATTTACTGATTGTGTATATACATTTTCAAATACTACTGTTTCCATACTTCCATACAAGTCTTCTAGTGTTACAAATGCCATTATTTTGTTATTTTTTGTGTATTTTTTCTTTATTGAATTTATTACTCCTATGAATTTTACTGTTTGTCCATCTTTGTATAGAAATTTTCCTGTTTGTGCTAGTTCTTCTAAGCCTTCTTTTATTTTTAATGTGCTTATATTTGTATTTTTTTCAATGATTTCTTTTAATTCTGCTAAAGGATGTCCTGATATATATATTCCTAGCATTTCTTTTTCCATTGATAAAAGCTCTTTATCTGTATATTCTTTAAGTGTTGTATATGAATATTTTAATTTTTCAAGTTGTTTTTCGTCTTCTTCAGATGAAGTTTCGTTTCCACCTAAGCCACTTAAATCAAACATTGATACTTGACCTTTTATATTTTTTCTTGAGCTATCTGAAATTGCATCTATTATGTCTTCAAATGATGCCATTAATGTATTTCTTGTTTGCTCAAATTCATCAAATGCTCCAGATTTTATTAAACTTTCTATACATTTTTTATTTACCGCTTCTGCCTGAATTCTTTCACAGAAATCTGTAAATGACTTGTATTCACCATTTTTTTGTCTTTCTTCTACAACTGCATTTACTGCTGCGACTCCTACGTTTTTTATACTTCCTAATCCAAAACGTATTTTGCCATTATCAACTGTAAATTTTGTTTCACTTTTATTTATGTCTGGCTTTAATATGTCTATTTTTAGTCTTTTACATTCTTCTATATAATATGGAACTTTATCCAAGTTTCCTAAAAAGCTGTTTAATGTTGCTGCCATAAATTCTTCTGGATAATATGCTTTTAAATATGCTGTTTGATATGATACGACTGCATATGCTGCGGCATGTGATTTGTTAAATGCATATTTAGCAAATTCAGCCATTTCGTCAAATATTTTATTCGCGCTTTTTTCGTCTATTCCATTTCTTACACATCCAGGAACTACAACATTACCATTTTCGTCTACTTGTCCATTTATAAATATTTCTCTTTCTTTTGCCATTACATCTAACTTTTTCTTACCCATAGCACGACGAACTAAATCTGCTCTACCCAATGAGTATCCTGCTAAATCTCTTACTATTTGCATAACTTGCTCTTGGTATACCATACAGCCATAAGTAACTTCTAGTATTGGTTTTAATGCAGGATGTGTATATACTGCATGTTCAGGGTCTTTTTTATTGGCTATGTATCTTGGAATTTGATCCATTGGTCCAGGTCTGTAAAGTGATACCCCTGCTATTATATCTTCTAAGCTATCTGGCTTTAACTCTCTCATAAAGTTTGTCATACCTTGTGATTCAAACTGGAATATTCCAACAGAATTTCCCTCTTGCCACAATTTATAAACTTTAGGGTCATTCATATTTTTGTCAAATTCTACCTCTATGCCTTTGTCTTTTTTTACTAAATCTATAGTATCTTTTATAACTGTTAATGTTCTTAAACCTAGAAAGTCCATTTTTAAAAGTCCAAGTTCTTCTAATGTAGTCATTATATATTGTGTAGAAATATTGCCATCTCTTACATATAAAGGAACATACGTATCTACTGGTTCTTTTGTTATAACTATTCCACATGCATGTGTTGAAGCCTGACGTGGCATTCCTTCTAATGCCATTGCTATATCTAATAATTTATTAATTTCTGCATCTGTTTCATAAAGTGTGTTTAATTCTTTATTTTGTTCCAATGCTTTTTTAATTGTAATATGCAATTCATTTGGTATCATTTTAGCAAGTTTATCTGCTTCTGCGTATGGTACATCTAAAACCCTTGCGACATCACGAATTACCATTCTTGCTGACATTGTACCAAAGGTTATAATTTGCGATACATGGTCATAACCATATTTTTTACAAACATACTCTATTACTTTATCTCTTTTTTCATAGCAGAAGTCAACGTCAAAATCAGGCATACTAATTCTTTCAGGATTTAAAAATCTTTCAAAAAGTAAATTATATTTTATAGGGTCTATATCTGTTATTCCTATTGCATATGCAACAATAGAACCCGCACCAGAACCACGACCTGGTCCTACTGGAATATCATGTGTTTTAGCATAATTTATATAATCCCATACTATTAAGAAATAGTCTACATATCCCATTTTCTTAATAACGCCTAATTCATATTCTGCTCTTTTTCTAATCTCTTCTGGCAACTCTTCATAACTACCATTACCATTAGGGACGTTTCTTAAAGGTGAATCTGTCCCTTTTGTTCCATATCTTTTTATTAAACCTTTTTTTGTTAAGTCTTCTATGTAGTCGTAATGTGTTGCATATCCTTCTGGTACATCGTAATTTGGCAAAATTGTATGTCCAAATTCAAATTCAACATTACATTTTTCTGCTATTTTTACTGTATTTTCTATTGCTTCTGGTACATTTGAAAAATAATCGCTCATTTCTTCTGGTGATTTTATATAAAGCTCGTCTGTGTCAAACCTCATTCTGTCTTCGTCTGACATTTTCTTTCCTGTTTGAATACATAAAAGTACTTCATGATTGTATGCGTCTTCTCTTCTTGAATAGTGTGCATCATTTGTGGCAACTAATGGTATGTTTAATTCTTTTGAAAGTTCTATTAGTTTTTGATTAACTAATACTTGCTCTTTTACTCCATTGTTTTGTATCTCTAAATAATAATCTTCTCCAAATAAATTTTTAAACCATAGTGCTGCTTTTTTTGCTTCTTCCATATCATTTGCAAGTATTGCTTGGCTTATTTCTCCTGCCAAACAAGCACTAGAACATATTAAGCCTTCATGATATTTTTCTAATATTTCTTTATCTATTCTTGGCTTATAATAAAAACCTTCTGTGTAGCTTAATGATACTAATTTTGACAAATTCCTATAACCTGTCATATCTTTTGCAAGTAATATTAAATGGTTATATTTACTGTCTAATTTAGCATCTTTGTCATGTCTTGTTCGTGGTGCTACATACACTTCGCAACCTATTATTGGCTTTACTCCGTTTGCTTTACATGCTTTGTAAAAGTCTATAACACCAAACATTGCTCCATGGTCAGTAATAGCAATTGCATCCATTCCAAGTTCTTTGGCAATTACTGGTATATCTTTTATTCTGTTTGCTCCATCTAATAAACTAAATTCACTATGTATATGTAAGTGTACAAATTTTCCCACGTTAATTTCTCCCTATATATTTTTTCAAATTATATTACATGTTGAAAAAAAAAACAAGACTACCGCATATTTTGAATTAATATTCCACCTCAAACATTGTCCCAAATTGAGAAAAAGTAGCAATTAGGGACTGTCCCCAATTGCTACTTATACCAAATGTCAATATAAAATTTACAATTTTTGTAAATTATTTTACAACTTGTTTCATGCATCCATACACTAATCCTACCCAAGTCGAAGAGTTTGGGCAAAATCTTTTTTGAACTGCAGATAAAGTTTTTCCATAGTAACATGAGCCACCCGGTGTTAAATATCTGCTGTGTAATAACTTAGCTGCTGCTTCTAGTCCCGCTTCTGGTGTTGAATATTTGATTAATTTTCCTCCAGACATCATACTTATATAGTTGCATGTATTTCTATGGCTTGAAGCTATTTTCCATCCTGATTCAGCTCCGATTAATCCACAGAGAAATACTTCGTTTAATTCATATTTTTCACATACATCATATATTGTTCCTGCATTTTCTGCGAAAAATCCCGAAGAATCAACTTTCATATTTTCCATTAATTTTATAAAGTCTTCTTTTGACACTCCACATCTTTTGCTTAAGTCCATATCTCTTGAAATTGATATTTCTTCTATTGATATATATTGTGGTTGTTCTTCTTCGACTTCTTCTACTTCAGTTGTTTGTTCTTCTATTGTTCTTTCTTCTGCTCCCCTTGATGTTACTTGTTCTTTTCTTTCAAAATTATCTTTTTCTTCTACTTGTGCTTTTTCCATGCTGTCGGTTGTTTCCAATGTTTCTTCTGCTATTTCTATTGTTCTTACTTGATTTAATTTAAATAATTGTACTGTTAAAGCTAATATAATTAAAATTATTAATGTTGCAATAATTTGTTTTATTTTCAGCCCACACGCATTACTATTATCCATTTTCTTAACATCCTTTCTGGCACTTTTTTCGCACCACAGATTTTATTATACCATAATTTTCTCAAAACGTCAAATTTTGGGTTGCTTCCTTTCTCCATCAACTAATCACTGTTTTGTTTATCATATTCCCCTGTTCAATATTTTTTAGATTTTATAATTATTTTATCACTTCTTTCTGCTAATTTTTAAAATGTGGCAAAAGAAAACGTTCCTTTTACCACATTTGAGCTTTATTCGTCTTTTGTTGTGTTTATTCTTAATAATTTAAATATTTCTACTATAACAAGTGGAACAAATACAAGTGCTATTGTCTCTATTATATTAGTTGTTGGTAAAACTGGTATGCTAAATACTTCTCTTAAGAATGGTACAAATAGTATTACTAACATAAGTGCTGCTGACACTGCAATTGCTAATAATAAATATTTATTACTTAAAGCTTTTGTTTTAAATATTGATCTTTTGTTATTTCTTACATTAAATACATGAACAAGTTCTGATAGTGCTAAAACTGTAAATGCCATTGTTTGACCTATTTCGACTTTTATTTCTTGTACACTTAATCCTTCTATTTGTGGAAGTTCGGCCTCTGGTGTAGCTAGACCTATAATGAATGCTGCAAGTGTTAGCAATCCTATCATTACTCCTTGATATATTACTCTCCATGTCATTCCTTTTGTAAATATTCCTTTTCCACTTTTTAAAGGCTTTCTTTCCATTATATCTTCTTCTGCCGGATCTACTGCTAATGCTAAAGCTGGAAGTGAATCTGTTACTAAGTTTATCCATAATATGTGAATTGGAAGTAATGGAACTATTAAGCTAACATCTATTCCAAATTTGCTTGAAAGCCATGGTGTAATTAATATTGCTACAAATAGAACAATAATTTCTCCTACATTGCTAGATAATAAATATTGTATTGCTTTTAATATATTGTCATATATACGTCTTCCTTCTTCTACTGCTGATACTACTGTTGCAAAATTATCGTCTGTTAGGATAACATCTGAAGCTTCTTTTGCAACGTCTGTTCCTACCATTCCCATACTACATCCAATATCTGCTGTTTTTAGTGCTGGTGCATCATTTACACCATCTCCTGTCATTGCAACTATTTCTCCGTTTTTTTGCCATGCTTTTACTATTCTTACTTTATGCTGAGGTGATACTCTTGCATATACACTATATTTTCTAACATTTTGTTCTAACTCTTCTTGGCTCATTTCTTCTAGTTCTGTACCTGTTATTGCTTCTTCTTCATTTTCTAAAATGCCTAATTGCTTTGCTATTGCTATTGCTGTTATTTTATGGTCTCCTGTAATCATGACTGTTTTTATTCCTGCTGTTTTACATTTTTCTACTGCTTTTTTTGCTTCTTCTCTTGGTGGATCTATCATTCCAACCATTCCAACAAATATCAAATCATTTTCTATGTTTTTCATTTCTTCTTTTGTTGGAATATGATCCATCTCTTTATAAGCCATTCCAAGTACTCTTAAAGCATCTTGTGCCATTGCTTCATTATTTTTTGCTATTGTTTCTTTATATTCCTCTATGTTATTCTCTATTTTTCCATCTATAATGTAAGCTTTACATCTTGCAAGTAATTCATCTATTCCACCTTTTGTATAAACAAAATATGTTTTTCCAACTTTATGAACTGTTGTCATTAATTTTCTATCTGAATCAAATGGATTTTCATCCACTCTTGGATATTCTTCATATAAAGCTGGTTGAAAATCTAACTCGAATCCCATATTAACTAATGCTGTTTCTGTTGGGTCTCCTGTTAAAGTATTGTCTGAAGCTACTTTTGTATCATTGCAAAGCATACTTATATATACTAATTTTTTTAATTCTTCATTGTTATTATTTACTTTTGCGTTTTCTACATTTTGCAAAATGTCATCATAAAATACTTTTTGCACTGTCATTTTGTTTTGTGTTAATGTTCCTGTTTTATCTGAACATATAACTGTTGCACTTCCCAAGGTCTCTACTGCTGGAAGTTTTTTTACAATAGCATTTTTCTTTACCATTCTTTGAACACCAATTGCTAAAACTATTGTTGAAACTGCTGCCAATCCCTCTGGTATAGCTGCTACTGCTAAACTTACGGCCGTCATAAACATTTCTAATGCATCTTTTCCAATAGCTATTCCTATAATAAAAATAATTATACATATAAGAACTGCTGCTATTCCTAATGTTTTTCCTAATTTATTTAATTTTTCTTGAAGTGGTGTATCTGTATTTTCTACGTTAGTTATTATCTGAGCTATTTTGCCTACTTCTGTATTCATTCCAGTCGCTACTACTATTGCTTTTCCTCTGCCATAAGTAATTAAACTAGATGAAAATAGCATATTACTTCTGTCTCCAATACCTACTTTTTCTTCTTCAATAGTATCTATATTTTTCTCCACTGGAACAGATTCTCCTGTTAGCGAAGATTCTTGAACTTTTAAATTTGCACCTTCATAAATTCTTAAATCTGCTGGTACATAGTCTCCTGTGTCTAATACAACTATATCTCCTGGCACTAGTTCTTTTGAAGGTAACACTTCCATTTTTCCATTCCTTATTACTTTTGCTGCATGAGCACTTAATTTTTGCAAAGCCTCTAAGGATTTTTCTGCCTTGTTTTCTTGCGCTACACCTATTATTGCATTTACTATTACAACTATTAAAATTATAATTGTATCTGTAATTCCTTCTCCTTGTGCAATTCCTACAGCACCTGAAATTATTGCTGCAATAATTAAAATTATAATCATGAAATCTTTAAATTGCTCTAAAAATTTAATTATTAAGCTTTTCTTTTTCTTAGCTTTTAATTCATTTAATCCATATTTTTCTCTTGCTTTTTCTACTTGTTCTTTGTTTAATCCTTTTTCAATGTTTGTTTCTAACTCTTTTTCTGTTTGTTCAATATTTTTGTTAAACCAATTTTCTTCCATTTTTCACTTCTCCTTTTTGACGCAAAAAGGACGTTTCCTTTTGCATCATCTAATTTTATTTTTTCCATTTTTTTGTTTAATAGTCTATTTTTTTCTTAAAATCCTCTACCTTCTCTTAAAAGTAGTTATTACTTTCGTAGTACTTTGTAGAAATTTTTTTAATAAAATAAAAAAACGAATTTAAAATTTCTTAATATATAAAAAATAAGACTCCTAAAGAAAACATTACATTTACATGTACTCCTTTCTTTAAAAGTCTTGCTTACCTTAAAGGTTACTAACCATGCATTTTCTGCCGAGATGTTGATTAGTAGTTTATAAGCTACTCCCCTTTAATTTTTTATTTATTTTATCATTTGTTTCTTATTTTTGCAAGTCACTTTTGTTATTTTTTACTTGAAAGTATCTTTTATATGTTATATAATATGTTTAGTTACATTTGCGGGTGTAATTTAGTGGTAGAATGTCATGCTTCCGACCTGATAGCGCGGGTTCGATTCCCGCCATCCGCTCCAATTGAAATCAACTCACGTACTTAAAAGTTCGTGAGTTTTTATTTTATATAAATGATTTTCAAATTTGTACTCCTACGCAAATTCTACTATAGGAACTTCCATACCCTTTAATGGAAATAAGATTATTAATTTGCAAATAATTTCAATTATAAATTGTAATTTATCTTTTACATATTTCTAATACTTTTTTCATAGTATTAGCAGTTCTTATTGTAATTTTATCGCTTATATTTGTACTTGCTGTTTTATTCCACCAATTTGATTTTCTATAATTTTTTAAATCATAAGACCAAAATATAGAATCATTATATTTTTTAATTTTTTCTATATCTTCTTTTGGCTCTCCAATAGTATTATATACATCTTCATATTTTGTTGGTGGAATTATAAAAATTAAATTATCATATATTTCTTTATTCTCAGTTCCCCACCATTTTGGATTATTATTTAATATATCTTCAAGCTCAAGTGATGTCATTACAAAAATAGGTATTTCAAGATTAAATTTATTTTTTATAATTTTATAAATATCTTTCATTATATCTTCTTTATTATTTATATTGCTTTCAAAAATGACATTACCACTATTTAGATAAGTAGAAACATTTTGATATTTATTTTTTTCTAACTCTAATTTCAATTCACTCATTGAAATTTTATTTTTACCACTTATATTTATTCCTCTTAATAATGCTATATATTTCATAATACTTCTCACTTTCAAATTACTATTTTTCTAACTAATTACTAAATTGTAATTTCTCACTATCATTAACATGACTCTTTCTCAACTTTATTCATATAGAAATTATATATTTTATTGTTTGCTATATTCATAAGTTTAGCTAATATTATG
>OLNW01002164.1_pt1 | contig 17525 bp, 39 predicted proteins | sample 1672121 | NCBI WGS metagenome assembly OLNW01 (sample SAMEA3136648, study PRJEB25190) | human gut metagenome
CTTTGTCATATTCTCACCTAACCTTTATACCTACTTTATTTAACTGATACCATATATGCCATTTTCTCAATGGCGCGGCATCCTTATATTCTTTTATTAAGCCACTATATTTATTTTTTAATTCAAAATTATTCATCACATCTAATATTTCACTTTCCATAAATTTCAACTTCTAATTTAATTCTTTTTGAATCAATATTATTCATCAACTTGAGTTTTAATTTCAATTGGCAATATTGCTTGTGGTCTAAATATAAATTCATAATCATATCTTGATACATCACTATATTCTAATTGCTCTACAACATATGTTGTTTCACCTGCTATGTGTAAGAAATGTTTTTGATATTTATCTTCACCTATCCTGCAGATTAACTCTAATTCATTATTTGCATTTTCTAGACCACCTTTAACACTGCAATTACCAGTTGCTTGAAATAAATATTCACCTGTTCTCAAATTTATAAATGTAATTCTTCGTTTTACTTTAAATTCATCTGCTTCTCTACTTAAATTATGACTAACAGTAGTTGCACTATCACATCCTACTACACCAATAAGCATCATACTTAAAATTATTCCTAATATTATTTTTTTCATTCTTTACCTCCCACACTCATTTAGTTTCTTAAAAGTTCTAACAATACTTAATAACTCATGATAAATAGTATCATCCTTTATTTGAAATGATTTATTTTTTCTATCATAAAATACTACATCACACATTCTTATTTCATATTCATCTTCACAATACATGTATAATTTATTATCTTTTATTTCTACTTCAAATTCTTGTATAAAATCAAGTAAATAATTATATGTATTAGTTATATTTCGGTTTAATTTATCTTTTACAACTTGATATATATTTCTATATGTAAATATAACTATATCTTTAAAATCTTGATTAAATATCATTCTTGATTACCTCCTAATAAGCACTAAACCATACTTCTTTTCCATCTTTTATTTTGTAAATATATTTGTGTTTTTCTATATCATATTTCATATCAAGATTATCTTTTAAATAATCAACTAAATTTGCACTAACGAATATATAACCGTTTTCTTTTAAATCTCTCATTCTAAAAGTAAAATCTTTAATTAAAGTTTTTTCGTTAGGTCTTAAATTAAATATATCTGCATCATACATTTTCGTTTCTTTATCTTTTTCCCATATGTATTGTTCTAATATATCTATAAATGGTTGTATATCTTGGATTGCACCACTTTCTTCTAACCCATAACAACCATCTTCATCTACCTTGATACCTTGTTTTATTAATTCGTCTATAAAAGGTTGATAATATTCGTTGTTTCCTAATATTTGTATTTCATCCTTTTCAGTGGTTTTTACATAAGTTCTATATGCCATTATTTATTTTCTCCTAATCTATTTCTCTATCTTTCAATCTTTGCAATTTCTTTCTTATTTGTCCGCCTGTAAATGACCTACTTCTACTACTCTTAAAATCAGAGCCATAAGTTTTACATGTTTTTTGTAAAAATGAATTTTTTACTATTTTTCTTTGGTGGTTTCTATCTTTTTTAGTTCTACTCATTAGTTGTTCCTGTTATTTCTTTATATATTTTTTTACAATTTCTATATAAAATTGTTTTTTAAGTATTAAGAAATTAATATCAGTTCCTACTTCATGCCATATATCATAATTCTTAATTTGTCCTTTAATTTTATTTATCTCATCTGTTAAATGTTTTATAAACTCTTTTTGTTGAATTAATAATTTATCATAATCGTTTGCTTTCTCTTCTATTTCTGCAAGATAAAAATCTTCTGGATCAGGCTCTATATTTTCTGATAATTGATTATTTAGACTTCTAATATATCCTGTTTTATTTTTTTCTAACTCTAAAGTTTTACTTGATAGTTGTTTCTTTAATTCTTGATTTTCTTTTAATAAATCATCTAAATCAAGACATCTATATCCTTTACAATAAGGTTGTCCACAGTTACATTCAACAACTCTATAATTTTTCTCAAATACTTCTTCTGTTATTTTATCTATTTCACATCTTTGTTTTATAAATTCTTCTCTAGTCATTTATCCCACTCCAATTCTTCTATCTGCTTATTTATTGCTTGTATTAATTCTTTAGTTATAAATAAACCTATTTTTTTATATTCTTTAAATTTATTATCTATTTGATATACTACTACATGACTAATTAAATTAAATTGAATTATTACTCCACTTTTTTCATGTGTATATAAAACCACATCTTCACAATTATCTTTATTATTGTTTATATATTGATAAGTATATCCTAGTTTTTCAAACATCTCTTTAGCAGTCATTTTCTATTACTCCTTACCAATCAAAAATAATTTTTATTAACAATATCAACATTGCTAATACAACTAGTATCAATAATACAAATAGACTTATCGTTAACCATTCTGGCACATTAACATAACTACCACCATTACTTGAATGAGGTACAATAATAGGCATTACTTGTAATATCATTTACTCATCACCAACTACTTTCTCTACTAAATCGGCTTTTATTAAGTCGTATAAAATATCTAAATTATCAAATGAGTTATAATTGTTATCTTCAAAAAAGATATTTCTTAACAGTCCAGCCACACATAATCTATGTTCAAAAAATATCCCATCACTATCCATTAGATATTTTTCATAACAATTTCTGTTATTTACATTGAAACCATATTTTTCTAATTCTTTTAAATCTACATTATCTTTAATCTTTAACATCAAATACACCTTCTTTTTCTAATATTTCAATTAATTTTAAATAATGTTCTAGTTCTTGTTTTAACTCTTTTTCACTTAATTTTTTGTTACATTGTGCATGAAATAACATTTCATTATCATTACATATCATTACATGATTATTTTTTGCTTGTGATATTGTATAACCTTTATAATTAATCTTTAACATTACTATCACCTTTAATCAATATCTTTTTTATCTAACCATTTATAAACTCTTTTTAAATCTTCTCTTGTTTCAATTCTAAAGGACTTATCTTTTCCACTTTGTCTAGTTTTTAAATAAAATATAATTCCATCTCTAGTGTCTAAAGTAAACCATAGTTTAAAATCTAAATATTTAGGCATTTTTCTATTTTCAATAAATGCTGAACATTGTTTCCAAGAATTATGCTCCATCACATAATCAATTAATTCTTTTAAATCTTGACTATTCATTACTATCACCTGCCTGCTTTTAAATATGGTTGTTTGAAATTATCATCATACCAATATTGCCTTATATAATTTCTTGTTTGTTTATCAAAAGAACCTAAATACCTGTTTCTCCATTCTTTTAAGAACACATATCCAAAAAATTCTTCTCTAATACCGTTTATGCTTGTCCCATTTGTACATATCTTAGTATCATCACATACTAGATATTCTCTATTGTTTTCTTTATCAACAACATAATCTATTTTTATATCAAGTACTGCTGCTATACCTGCTAATTCATGAATTACTTCTAATTCTTTAAACATTACTATCACTTCCTTCTAAGCATCAGCATAAATAATAATTGCTTCATAATGTGGTACTTTTTTTGCCTCTTTTTGCATTTCTTTTTCATATTCTGCATCAGTCATATTGGAATATCTAACATCATCAGCAAAATAATCACATAAATCTTCTATATAATCATCTTCGGAAGTATAGATAGTATCGTTTATATCACTTTCATAAATAACGCCTTTTTCTACTCTCCTAAATTTCATAAAAGTATAACCATAATCATCACATACATCTTCACTGCTACAAAAGAATACTACTGGCAATGTAGGATATTCTTTCACTAATTTTAATAATTCTTTGTTTTGCTCTTCATTTGTTAATTTATTCATCTCTATCACTTCCTTGTTCTAGTTCTTGCATTTTATCTTTCATATCAATAAAACATAATCTTCCACCTATATAATCTTCATTGTTAATATAATAATCATAGTGTTTATAAACCCATTCTTTTAACTTATTCCAATTACTTTCAATGTCTATTTTTTCATACATTGTTTTATCTAATGCTTTTTGATATTCTTCAATTTGTGCTTTTAGTTGTTTATTTTCTTTCTTTAACAACTGATTTTCCCAATTAACTTTATCAACTACTTTGTCATTATTTTCTGCATTTTCTTTTAAAATTTTGTTTTCTTGTTGTAACTGTTCTGATAAATCTTTATAAAATTCTAATTGCTTTCTAGGATTAGTTATACTTGTTTCATATATACTCATTCTGACACCTCTTTTAATATATCTTCAAACACTTGTGCTTGTAGTCCATCAAAACCACAATATAATTTTCCGTTATAACATTTTTTTATTGCCCTTGTGTGAAGATATTTATTTAATTTATCAATTACTTTTTTATATTTCTCATTTTCTTGTTGTAACTCATCAATTTGATTTTGCATTACATAAAATCTAGTTGCATATATACTATCAGTTCTACCTAGCATTTCATCATTTTTTACATCTATAGTCATCACTTACACCTCTTCTACACTTAATATTTTAAGTACATAATATAGTTTATTAGGTTCTGCTCCCCATTCAGTTTTACCAAAATTAGTATTTATATTAACTTTGCACATTATTTTTGGTGCTGCTTTTTGATATCCATTTTTAAATATAACTATACCTTTCCCAAGATGAATTACTAAATTTTCATCATATATACAGCCAAAAGAATTTTTAAATCTTGTAAACCAATATGGTTTAATATCCCTATATTCTTCTTTCTTCTCTCCAGATTTAATCATATCAAACCATTTCTTTTTTATTGGTAATGTTAGCATGTTTACACCTCTTTATCTTCTAATATTTGTAATAATTCTTGTCCAGTCTCTAATTCTTGTAAATAAGGCAAATCATTTTTTATATATTAAATAGCCTTTTTATTAATTTCTTTTTGCTTTTTTAATTGAACTTCAGCCTTTTCATATGCTTTTGCAATGGCACATATGTACCATAATTGTTGTTGATTAAATGTCTTTACAACTTCCATTTCTTCAACATCACCTAAAACTGGTATTTTAACTTCTATATATTCTTTTTCCATAAAAATTATTTCTCCTTTTTCATCTTTCCAAAAATATAAGTAACTAAAATCATTAAATTAATTGGTAAGAATAATATATCTAGTAATAATGAAAACGGTAGAACTAATATACCTTTTAATTTATGCTCTTCAAATAATCCTAAAGTTATCATTAATTTTCCTTTATTAACTTGCTTAGTTCTGATAAGTCAACTACTTTATTATTAAACATCTGCTCTATTTGTTGTAATTTATTATCTCTTTTAGTTAAGAATTCTATTTGATTTCTTAATTTTTCTATTTCAATAACAAATTGAATACGACCATAGTTCTCTGTTTCTTCATATATTTTTTGTACATTATCACATCTATCATATATTTCTTTCATATGTCCTCCTCATCTATCTTTATAACTATTAAACAATTTCCATCTACATCATGTTTTTGGCATCTCTTTAAGTGTGATGGTGTTGCATAATATTGAACTGTTCTTTCATTTACACCTAATTTTTTGGCTAATTCTTTTATTGTTCCTAAATCAATAAATGTATCACCTTTATACAGAGCATATTCTTTTACTTTACTCATGCATTTAATACCTTTCTTTCCCATAAATCTAAAAATTTGTTTTGATCATTTGTTGTAATTGAATTATTTTTTGTCCTTTTTTGAACAATTCTATTATTTCTAACTTCAACAGTTACAAGCGACTTATCTTGACTACCAATTAATCTCATAAAATAAATATCACACTCATTTTTAGCAATTCTTTCAGCATATGTTCTTACACAGTTATTTTGTTGTTTAGATTCATCAACAAGTGCTGATATTGAACTTGCTGGTATAATAATGTATTTTTTATTTTCATATTTGTTTTTTAATAATTTTTTATACTTACTTTTAATTTTTCTATCTGTTTTCTTATTTTTATTAGTTTCAATTTGCTGCATATATTCATCATGTTTTTTCTTCAAATTTTTAGGATATAAATATTTCTTATCTTTAATATCAAATCCTAATTCTTTTGCAAATTTTAAATAATCTAAATACTCTGATGATTTATCTGGATTCAATTTATATTTATATAAATCTAATGGCTTGCAGTAATACAATATTTTATCTAAATCATAATTATGGAACTTGTCTAAATATCTTATTAAATTTATATTTTTAATTTTAAATTTTGATAAAATTTCTAACTCACTTGATGTAATATTGTTTTCTATCATAAAGCCTAAATAACTTCTATCTACACCAAATATTTGTTCAAATGTTCCCTTTTCTCTATACTTTTGACAATCATTTGCTAAATTATAAAGTCCTGCTTTTATAAGAATTTCAGATGTATTTTTTTTCAATATTAATGAATCGTATGATACTTCATGAAAATTTAATATATCTACATTTTTAGCCAAATCCCAAATCATAGAATACTTATTTATATGATAAAATAACTCTTTAAAATTATAGTAATAATACTTACCTGAAATATTAAATAACCAGTTGTAGTAATAAGGTTTCCAACTTTCAGTTTTTTCATAATGTGCTACAAATAAATTCCCCATATTACTTTTTAAATTATTACTCACATAAAAATTTATTAATTTAAAATTACTGTCCTCTATTTTTCTGCCCCATTCAGTTAAACTAAATTTCATCTTACATTTTTCAAGCCATGTATACAATTCAAATACTCTAAATACATAGTTTTGATTATATTTTTGAATTAAGATTAAATCTTTTCTTGATTCATATTTTTTTAATAAATTACTTTTTATTTTTAATTTCATATTGCAATTAGGACAGGTTATATATTCGTTAACTTTTGCATTTGATTGAAACTCTTCATTACAACATAAACAATGACACTTATTTTTAGATTTAATTATTAAATACTCTTTTCGCTTTTCTTCTTCAATAAATTTTTTCCAATGATCAGGATATCCTAATTCTTGAAGATATTCATCTAATAATTCAATCTGCAGTCTTTCTGCTTTTTTTACATACATTCAAATAAACTTAATTGCCCTTCTGCGACCCATTTATTTTCTTTTTTAATAGGTTTCTTAATTTCTTCTTTAACTATATCTTGTTTATTCTCATTTGATAATTCTAAATCTTTATTAGTTTCATCAAAGTAATGAATTGCCCAACTATACACTGTTTCATCTTCAATCATAGCAATACCATTTTGTGCATGTTTTTTAGCATTGTTTTTAATAAATTCAACCATTTGTTTTAAAGTTTTTTCTTCATTTAAATATTTATCATTCATATCAGTTCTAGTTAATAAATATTCAATTATCTTTAATAGAGGCTTGTCCTTAATTTCACTTGCTAATACTTTAATTCTTTCTATTCCTTCCATTTTTTCACCTACTTTACAAAATTTTTAGGAATTAATCCTTCACTAGCCATTACCTTTTTAAGATTTAAATTTTCAGTATCTCTAACTTATTTTCTAATTTATCTATTTTCATATCTTTTAATGCTATTACTGTTATTAATACTGCTACTATAATTATTTCTATTAACACTTTATACCTCCTCAATTTTTCCATAGTTTTTCAAGTTTTGCTTTTTTCTCACAATTTGATGTTTTTGTATAGATGGCTGTAGTTCTTATATCATTGTGACCAAGTATATCAGCAAGTTCATCTAAATCAATTCCCTTTTCTTTGCATTTTTTAGCAAACAAATGTCTCCAAGCATGAGGATGAATTTTATCTGGATTAATTTTTGCCTTTCTTGCGATTTTCTTTAAATTTCTCCAAATGGTGCTATTATCCCACATTGCACCAGTTTTTGCTTTAGGGGATGTACTCACAAAAATATATCCATTTTTAATTTTTTTTGATTTACAGTATGCTTTCAAATCTCGCTTCAATTCATTAGTTAGTATTAATGTTCTCTCTTTCCCCTTGTTATAAGCACCTTTTATATAATTGCTATTTAATGATTCTACTGTAAAATATTTTAATTCATCAACTCTTGCACCAGATGCAGCAAATACTTTAATAATGTAGTACATATCCATTCTTTCTAATTTCTTAGCCCACCTTAGCATTCGCTTATGCTCTTGCTCCCAAATCGGATCATCAATAGATGCTTTTTCTTGTTCTTTAAATTTTTTCAATCGACAATCATAATTCATAAATTTTAAAAACTTGTTAATTACAACGATATATTTATTTTTTGATTTAACTCTATAGCCTTTTTGAGTTAAATATTCTTTAAAATCTATCAATAAATCTTTATTTATTTCAAATTTTTCGGGAAGAAAATCTAGTAACTTTTTTAAATCATTTCGATAGTCAACTAATGTTCTTTTAGACTTTTCATCAAGTCGTTCAGCATTAATAAATTCATCTATTTTTAATTTAATTTCGTCTTTAGTCATACCTAATTTCCTCCTATAATTTGATGCAAGATAACCTTTATATTATATTGCACAAAGTATACATGCATTTTATTTAGATTTTATAAGGCTTAAACCAATATTTTAATGTCATGATACTTTTTAAGATTTTTGATGGTATTTTTTAATACCTATTTTCATATAATTTTATTAAGTCATTAGTAAAGTCTTTTAAAAATCTAACTTTAACATCATTAGTCAAATCACTGTTTAAAACTTTATCAATAAACTTGATACTTTTTTGATACTGTTTATTAACATCTTTTAACTTTCTTATTATTTTTTTTAATCTCATTGTTTTTATAAAATTTTTCATTTATCCTCCTAAAACATTTTTATTTGTTTATAAACTTCTGATGTTTCTATTGGCATACCAGCCTTTGAAAATATAATATTCTTTAGCCTTTGTCTTTCGGAATCATCTTCAACTATATCGACTAATTGTTCAATGATATTGTCATATAATTGGTCAAATTCTTGTTGACTTTTTTGTAATAAAAGGTCTTCATTAACCTCAAAATTATCAAATCTATAAGCATTTTTCTTGATATAATCAATTGCATTATGTCTACCAATATGATCACTATATGAATTTATATGTAGTTCTAAATTGCATCTAGCACATTTGCAATAACAATTTTTTTGAACACCTTTTTCCGATGATGGTTTTAAAAACCGTGTAATATAGTGTAGTTTAGGAATCTCATTACGATATTCTCCCTGTAAATGCTGGTCTAGTTTCATATAAACATCATTTAAATCATAAGGCTTTAGTTTGTCAGCCCATTCATTAACCACATAATCCTCAATGAGGAAATTTTGATAATATGCTTTTATTTTTTCCATAAAATGAAATGTTTCAATTTTATTCATTAATCCTCCATAATGTGCAAGTCCTTCTTGCTCCATGAGATGGTAATTATAGTAGTAGTAGAATATTATACTTACCTATACTTACCTATACTGTGGCAACCATTTGGCAACCATTTGGCAACCACACTTTTTTTCATTTAAAATGCAGTTTATTTGCTTTCTTCTTCTTCTAAAATTTTTTTCTCTAGATCTCTTAATCTATCTGATGATGATGTGTAAGTTCTTCTTGCTACATTAACATCTTTTCTATTTTTTCCTGATTTAAAGTTGTCGCGTTCTTTTATAGCCTCAGCTTCAGTTCTAATTCCCTTAGCCTTTAAATTGGAAATGATTGCTTCAACGTATTTAATGCTCCTTGCATTATTTTTAACTGATTCTTTAATAGCATATTTAGTTATTTCATCATAAGTCCAATTTGATAATAATTCATATTCATATGGGCTTAATGTTCTTCCCCATGCTTGTTCTAAAAACTTAAAAATATTTTTTTGTTCATATTCTGATGCTGAAAAAACTGGTGGTGATTCATCTTGTTTATTATGATCATCAATATTATTAGTATCAAGTGTATATGAACTGTTTTCTTTTATTTTTAATCTATTAAATTCATTTTTAAAATTGGTAGGTGTATATCTATCTTTTCGTAGTGTATTATGCATACGCCAATGCTTTATAGCAACAACACCACTTTCAAATTTTATAATGAATTTTTTGGAAATAAGTTCATTTAAATTACCAATCGTAGCATGTGATTTAAACATAGCATTTTGGATCTGATTATTAAATCCATCATCATCAGCACCTTGATTTAAATGAAAATATAATGCTTGTGCTGCACTTGTTAATTCTGTAAATGCATCACTATCTGTTATTTTCTTTGTGAACATTCTTCGTTCTGCCATTTTTCACCCCTCGTTTGACTTTCCAATAATTTTTTGATATACTTAGGGTGAATTATTTTTGCAAATAATTTGAATTGTTAGTGTCCTTAGCACTAACATTTTTTTGTGCATTTATCTTAAAAACATCTAAAATTGACAAACTTATAATAAATAATGCAAATGCTATCATACCCTTACTTTTTAAAACATCTTTCATAATTAAATTTCCTTTCTTTTAAACAAATTACTGCTTGTCCTCAATGCAGAACTATGCATAATATAGTTCTTGAAGATATTTAGATAATGCAGTGATTAATTCTTCTTCTTTTTCTTTTGTTAAAGGATTAAAAACTGTTAAAGTTAATGGTTTCGTTGACTTTTTTCTTTTCATATTTCACCTCTCAATAAATTTTATTCATTGATTTATTTTTATTTCAGATGCCTAATTAGTTCTAAGAGTTTTGGTGAAATTTATTTGCAATTTTTAGTTTTTTAGAGGAGACATAAAAATAATTTACATTTTAATTTAATAATTAATATTTTATTTGCTCTTAGAACTAATTAGACACCTGAATTTAATATTAGATACTCGCAATATCTATTTTTCAATGATTTGTGCTATTTCATTTAACAAATCGATGTTTTCTGAAATACTATCAATTTTTTCTTCTAAATACATTACATTAATCTTTTTATCATTTTGAATAACATTTTTTATCGAATTGCAATATTCAATAATATTATCTAGCCTTGATATTAAATAAATTTGTGTATTTATATCCATAATAACCTCCTATTCTTTTTCATTAGTAAAATTAATTATTGTATTAGCATCAATGTTTAAAGCCCCTAGAATTAAAATAAATTCTTCAATCTCTAATTTTCTTTTTCCATTTAGAATTGGACTAAGTTTATTTGATGAAATGCCTGTTTTCTCAGCAATAAATTCTTTCTTTATACCGTGGCTTTCAATCCAATTATTTAATTTTTGATATACTTTCAAGTTATCCTCCTTCTAAATTTCAGTTATACTGAAACTATACACATTATATTTTAGTTTTACTGAATTGTCAATATTTTTTTTGAAATTTTTTTCAGTTTTCCTGAATTTTATTCTTTACTATCGAATTTTTTTATGATATCCTAAAAATGAAGGGGGGGATATTATGCCATTAGGAGATAATATTAAAAGGGCACGTTCATTAAAAGGAATGAGTCAAAAGCAACTATCTGATGCTTTAAAAGAAAAAAATATTATTGTTGGAAATACATCTATTTCTAATTGGGAAAACGGTATAAATAAACCTGATCCTGACACAATAAGTGCTTTATGTCAAATATTGGATGTAGATGCAAATTATTTATTAGATTTTAATAAAGAAGCTTTGAATAATCCCAATAATGAAATTGATCAACTTTTATTTTCCAAAGCAAAAGACTTATCAGATGAAGATAAAATTGCTGTAATGAATGTAATTGATGCGATAAAAAGAAATATTGATAATGAAAATTTATAAGTACAGCAGTATCGTACTTAAATGATGAAAGGGTGTTGCTGTATGCTATTATCACTATTAAATGAAGAAATTAATGAAAGAGATTATTTGTATCTAAATAATATAGTAGTGTTATATAAAGATTTACCAAGCAAAATATATGGATTTATATTTCAATACAAAGGTAAAAATATAATAACAATTAATAAAAAAATTTCGGAAGAGAAGAAAAAGAAAACTATTATTCACGAATTTGCACATTTAGAATTAAATCACCTAGAAAAAAATAAGGAATTAGTTAAATTCAAAGTTGAAAATATAGAAGATGAAGCAGATAGATATATGAAATTTTTAATTGATAGTGTAATTTCAAAAGGAGTGAAAAAAAACAAATGATACTTATTGCTTTTATTTGTTTATCATTTGTTTATACTATAATATATTTTTTTAAATTACATTATCAAAGACGAAATCAGAATGAAAAGGAAATTTTATATATCGAAAGGCAAAAAGAAATAGATGAAATTAAAAATTCACTACCTTTATATATGCAAATACAACATTATAATATTTCAAATAACTTATACACTGATAAATTTACTAAACAAGATAATGAACTAAAATTTTATAAAAGTTGTCTTAAAAAAATACAAGAAAATGCGAATAATGAAAAAAATAGGATATTTACAGAAGATGAAATTAATGGATATATCGATTACTATGAATTAGCTCAAAGAATTTTTAAATCTGAAGGGAAATATGAAATATACTTCACAGAAAAACAAAAAGAGAACTTAAATAATAAGATACTTAAAGAAACATTAAACTCAATAAAATATCCAGAAATAAACTATAATAATTCCATATATAAGAATAATAAAATTTATAGTTTCAAAAAAAACTATATTGTATTCGATTTGGAAACTACTGGATTAAATTGCATAAAAGATAAAATAATAGAAATTGCTGCAATTAAATATAAAAATTATAAAATGGTTGATTCGTTTCACTATTTAATCAATCCTAGAACTGAAATTAGCAATAAAATTACAGAACTAACTGGGATTACAACTAATGATGTTAAAAATGCAGATACAATAGAAAATGTATTACCAAAATTTATTGATTTTATTGAAGATTATCCATTAGTTGCACATAATAGTAGTTTCGACTTGGGATTTATCGAAAGAAATTTAAAATTATCCAATATAAAATTAATAAATAATAAAAACATTGATACATTATTTTTGGCAAGGAAATATATTAAATGTTTAAAAAATTATAAATTAGAAACATTAAAAAAGATGTTAAACTTGAATTTTAAATCTCATTCTGCATATGATGACTGTTTAACGACTAATGAAGTATACCTATTTTGTAAAAAACAAAAAGAAGATATGAAGCTTAACATGGATAACTTATCACAAAAATAAAAAACCTCGTATTGCGAGTACGAGGGTGAAAAACACAAAAAAGTCAACGAAACTTAATTACAAAAATAGATGTCTATAATTGTATGTGTTCTCATATACAATTATAGCACACTTTACAAAGAAAGGAAAGGTGCTGTAATGAAAAATGATATAATAAAAGACTTTATTGAGTGGTTGAAAAAGGAAAATTTAGAATTAATAAATAATAATGCAACTAGTATAGTTGCAGTTTATATTAGAGTATCTACGGATAAACAAGAAGAATTGTCACCTATGTCACAATTAAAAGAGGTATATAAATATGCAACTAGCCATAATATGCAGATAGATTTAGATTCCATTTTTTTAGAAGAAGAAGGGATTTCTGGAAGGAAGGCTGAAAAAAGAGAGGCATTTAAAGAAATGATTTCTATTGCTAAATCAAATAGTAAAAAATTTAATGCTATTCTTGTATGGAAATATAGTAGATTTGCTAGAAATCAAGAAGAGAGCATTGTATACAAAAGCATGTTAAAAAAGAACAATGTAGATGTAATAAGTATATCTGAGCCATTAATTGATGGACCATTTGGATCACTTATAGAGCGTATTATTGAATGGATGGATGAATATTATTCAATAAATTTATCTGGGGAAGTTATGCGTGGTATGACAGAAAAGGCTAGTAAAGGAGAGCCCCAAACAGCACCACCCTACGGATACGATATAAAAGACAATTTATTTATCCCAAACTCTATCGAAGCACCTATTGTACAATTTATTTATGAAAAATACGCCACAGGAGCGATGGAAATGATAAATATAGCCAAATACCTTAACCAGCATAATTTTGTCACAAAAAGGGGTAAAAGATTTGAAAATAGGACTATATGGTATATATTGACTAACCCAGTGTATATAGGTAAGCTTAGATGGACACCTAATGGTAAATTAACGCGAGAAGAAATTTATGATAATACTAAATCGATTATTGTAAAAGGAAAACATCAACCTTTAGTAAGTGAAGAAATGTTTAACCAAGTTAGAGAACGACTTTCTCAGCAAAGAAAATTTTCAGTTAAAAGGCAAAGAATTACATCAGCGCCACATCATTGGTTAAAAGGATTGATTAGATGTGGATCTTGCGGATGTACATTTGTAAGATCCAATAGTAGACTTAGATGTAATGGCAGTTGTAAAGGTGCATGTGAATGTTCAACAACATTAAAAATTGAAGATGTGGAGAAACTTGTTTTAGAAAGATTAAAAATAGAATCTAAATCGTGTGTAAAAATTAATATTATGAAAAAAGAGAAAAAAACAGACAGTGAAAAATCCGAAATCAAAATTTTGGAAAAACAATTAGATTTATCTAATGAAAAGAAAAAGAGAATTAAAATAGCATTTGAATCTGGAATTGATACAATCGATGAGTATAAAGAAAATAAAATTAGAATTAACAATGAAATTGAAGAATTAAATAAAAAAATAGAATCATTAAAAAATAAAAATTATAATGATTCTACAATAAAAAATAAAATTCAAGAAAATATGAACAATGTTTATAATATTTTAACAAATACTGATATAGATATGAAAAAGAAATATGATATCTCACATTTCTTAATTAATAAAATTGTTTATGATGAAGAAAACAATAATTTGACATTGTATTATAATGAACTTGTTGATGCTTTAAAAATATAATGTACCTTTTGCAACATGGTGGTCCCGCAGGAGAACTTGCTGCAGCATGGCAATATTTAGATCAAAGATATATTATGCCTGATGAAAGAGGAAAAGCACTTTTAACTGATATTGGTACAGAAGAACTGGCTCATGTTGAAATTATTTCAGCCATGATTTATCAATTAATGAAAGGTGCTTCATTAGAAGAATTAAAAGAGGCTGGTCTTGGTGAACATTATGCTCAATTTGGTATGGATTTGTTCCCATCAGACTCCTTTGGCAATCCATTTAATATGGCTTATATAAAAGTTGCCGGAGATTATATTGCAGATATTGAAAGTGATATGGGAGCCGAAGAAACCATTACATTTACATAGTATAAAATTGTTAAACACGCAGAAATACAGGCAATTACGATATATATTAAAAAGTGAAAAAGAGAGAAAAATTTAAAACTTTAATTTTTTATCACTTTTTCTTTTAATATAAAAATGATAACCTTACTGATTATCATTTATTTTTATTCATATATTGTTAATTCTTCCAACTACCATAGAAATTATTAAACATCTGACACCTAATAATCAAAAGTAGGTCTTATTTGTTCTTCCATAGGGTTATTCATAATCATTTCAAGTAGTTTTCTTTCATTTATAGGTACTAACTTATCCTTAATCATTATCTTAAACACTCTTTGATTTCTTGTGTAATTACTATAATAAAACCTTAATACACAGTCTAAATCATCTATATAGTATACTTTACCTTTATAACGTTTAAAATCTTTTAAATCACTGTTTAAACCTTTAATATCAAATCGATATATAAAGAGATTTATTTTAAGGAAAGTATAATATAAATCGTGATGTTTATCTAATAATTTAATAAGTAGATCCTTATCAATTATATTTTCATTCTTATAGATTTCTTCAAACTTAATGTAATCTTCATCTAAAAGTAGATTATTATTTAATTCAATTATTGGACTTATAGTCATCAGTTTCACTTCCTTTGGAATTACTTTCCTATATATAAAGAAAAAAGACAACTTAAATTTAAAAAGTTATCTTTTTATATCACTAATTCAACATTTGTTTCAATTCATAATTTTTTAAAGTGTTTTCAGTCAGTCCATCACTAATAGTAATTATATTATTAGCAGCAGAAGTAGGATTGACTAAATTAACTTTCTCTAAAGGTATGATATATACACCATCATTAACTTGACATATACCATTTTCATACTGAGCACAACCATAATCACAAACACCATTATCTAAAATGTCTATTTTTTTAGCAGATAAAGCATTTCTATATGGAGTACTATTAAAAGTAAATAGCGGTACATATCCAAACTCAATACCATTTATATAAACATTATAATCTCTAACGTCAAAGTTAAATTTCTTTAGCGTATTAAATATTTTATTAGTAGAATTAGTAAATATCTTTTGAATTAAATTATATTTTTCAGGGGTATCCATATTATAATCACTATCTTTATTTATACCAGTTTCTAATATAATATAACATTCTAATTCTTTACTATCATTCATATTACAAGTATATACATCATCATAATTAGGATCCTTTTTCAATTCTTCCCATAACTTAGAATAATAATCATCATTACTAACATTCTTTATTTCTTCATTGTTTTTAACTTCGTTTAGAAGTTCCTTTTCTTTAGTAGCATCAATATATTCAATAGTAATATAATCTTTACTCTTAATACTTACATTATCAGAAGTCTTAACTTTAACACCATTTGAAGTATCAAAACCTTTTTCTTTTGAAGTATTATAAATATCATCAATACTATCATTTAAATTTTTACCTTTAACATCTATATCATTATAAATACTTATACAGTCATCATTCAAGCAAGCAACATCACTTACTTTATTATCTCTTACAGTAAGCACAAATGATGGATTGATTTCAACAAATACATAATCAGTGCGTTCCTTAGAAACTTCGTTAATGATACCACTAAATTTCTTAGTATTTGCTTCATCTATTTTATTACTGATGAAACGATAACCAAAGAATAATAGTAGAGGTATTGAAACTATCAATATAATTATTATAAATAACTTCTTCTTTTTACCTTTTGTTTTATTAACTTCTTTCTTATTCATTTAACATCACTACCTTTTCTTTCAATTAACTATCAAAATATTTTTTATTGTTTCTTGAATTCGGAACCTATACCATTAAACACACAATAAATATTTTTAGAGTCTCTCACTCGCTCACAATAACCTAATTGTCTTCCATACTCAGTTTCTATAAAAACTTTTTTTCCAACATAATTACTATAGTATGTAACATCATCTTCATCCGTAGACATAATCACTTTATCACCATTTATACATATCTTTAATGTTTCAGTACTATAACAACCACTAATTTTATCATTCTTAAATATAAAATAACAAACAAATATAACAATAAATCCTGTAATTATAAAAACTGCTATATTACCAATTTGAATTAGTTTTAATAACTCATTGTTATTAACTGTTTTTTTATTTTCAATAGGCTCATTAACATCTTCTCTAATCTTTGCTTTACAATAAACACATTCCATTGCTTTGTCGCTTATTTCTTTTCCACAACTTTTACATTTTATCAAAGCCATAATCTACTACCTTTCTAAATCTTCTATTTATCCTTATCAAGCTTATTTAAACTACTTAAA
>OLNW01002170.1_pt1 | contig 17493 bp, 20 predicted proteins | sample 1672121 | NCBI WGS metagenome assembly OLNW01 (sample SAMEA3136648, study PRJEB25190) | human gut metagenome
CGGCGTCATTGATTTTGACCGCGTCCGCACGTTCAATCTGGATGAATATGTGGGCATCGACCACAAGAATCCGCTGAGCTACCACGCCTTTATGCAGGAGCATCTGTTCAGCAAGGTCAACCTGCGCAAGGAAAACGTCCATCTGCCCAGCGGCAACGCGGCGGTGGATGTACAGGCGTATGACAAGGCGATTCACGACGCGGGCGGCATCGACATTCAGCTGCTGGGCATCGGGCGCAACGGTCATATCGGCTTCAACGAGCCGGCGGAGGAATTCACTTACGGCACGCACGTCGTCACGCTGACGGCGGACACCATCGAAGCGAACGCGCGCTTCTTCAAGAGCGCGGACGAGGTGCCGCGTCAGGCGGTTTCCATGGGCATCGGCAACATCATGGCGGCGAAGTGCGTCGTGCTGGTCGCCACGGGCGAGAATAAGGCGCAGGCGGTCTATGACACTATCCGCGGCCCGATCACCCCGCATGTACCGGCGTCCATTTTGCAGCTGCATCCCTGCTGCGTGATTTTGACCGACCGCGAGGCGGGCAGACTGATGCTTGAGGAGTAATCAACCATGCTGGTTAAAAACGGAACAGCGTTCATCGACGGCGGTTTTGTGCGCGCCGATGTGCGCGTTGAAGCAGGAAAAATTGCGGAAATCGGCGAACTGAGCGTTCAGGCGGGCGAGGAAGTCCGCGACGCGGCGGGGCTGTTCGTTCTGCCGGGCTTTGTCGATATCCATATCCATGCCTATGCGGGCGCGGACTGCATGCGCGGCGAGGCGGACGTGCGCCGGATGAGCGAGGGCTTGCTGAAAACCGGCGTTGCTGCGTTTGTGCCGACGACGATGAGCGCCTATCCGGAGGAGACGAACCGTGCGCTGCTGGGCATTCAGGCGGTGAAGGACAAGCCCTGTGAGCGGGGCGCGGCTGTGCTGGGCGCTCATATGGAAGCCCCCTTCCTCTGCCCGAAATACAAAGGGGCGCAGCTGGAGGAGTGCCTGTGCCTGCCGACCGTCGAGGCGTATGAAACCATGACGCGCGGCGTAGACTGCGTCAGGATGATGACCCTTGCGCCGGAGCTGACGGGCGCGCTGGAGATGGTCGCCTATCTCAAGGCGCATGGCGTTGTGACCTGCGCGGCACATTCCAACGCGACTGCCGAAGACGTTCATGCCGCGGCGGACAGGGGCTTGACGCAGATCACGCATCTGTTCAACGCGCAAAGCCCGCTGCATCACCGCAAGCCGGGCGTTCCCGGCGCGGGCTTGGCGGACGACCGCATCATCGTGCAGGTCATCGCCGACGGACTGCACCTGCATCCGGATGTGCTGCGCATCGCGGCGCTCTGCAAGGGCGCAAAGGGCATGGCGCTCATCTCCGACTCGATGGAAGCGGCGGGCATGAGCGACGGACAGTATGACCTCGGCGGTCAGGCTGTCTTTGTCCGGAACGGCGAAGCCAGACTGGCGGACGGTGTCATCGCCGGCTCGACGCTGGTGCTGCACCGCGCTGTCCGCAACATGATCCGTCTGGCGCATATCGCGCCGGAAAACGTCATCCCCATGGCGACCAGTACCCCGGCGGATTCCATCGGGGCAAAGGGATACGGCAGAATTCAGGCGGGCGGCTGCGGCGTGCTGACGCTGATGGACGCGGATTGGAATCTGGCGGGGGTCATCGCGTAACTTTCAAGGAGGAACCGTCTTTTGCAGTGTACGATCTATGCGCTCGGCGAAAAGAAGTGGCGCACCAGCCTTGACCGCGTGCTTGTGCTTGCGAGAAAGGGCGAGGAGCTGATTCTGCATCGCGATGAGCTGAATGCGCTTTGGGAACTGCCTGAAAAGGCGCTTGTCCGGGGCGAAAGCCATGAAGAAACGGCGAGAGCCGCGCTGGGCGAAGCGCTCGGCGAGGCTGTGTTTGATGTATCTCTTCTGTGCGTTTATACGATCACCGGCGAGGACGGCAAAGAGAGCGGCGGCTATTGCTATGTGGCGGATGTTCGCGAATGGCAGGATGAGGAAGCGAGTAAGTCGAGGGCGTTTAACCGCCTGCCGCTTGCCTCGCAGATCAAAAATCCTGCGCTGGTGTTTGCGCTGCACAAATGGGCAGGCGAGTTTTTTGACGAGCGGCTTGAAATCGAGCGGCTCGGTCAGCCCGCACCCTATTGACAGACGCGCCAAAAGGCGGTATGCTTGCAGACGATTTTGAAACTCCGGAGGTTATGACAAGATGGAACAGGAAAAGATTCTGCGCATCAATGAGCTGGCAAAGAAAAAGAAGGAAGTCGGCTTGACCGATGAGGAAACGCGTGAGCGTTCAGAGCTTTATGCGCAGTATATCAGAGAATTCCGCGAGCAGACGGAAGCGACGCTCAAGCGTGTGCGCGTCGAGCAGGAAGACGGCAGCTATAAGCCGCTGGTGAAGAAGGAAAAGAAACTGAATTAAGCGAAGCGGCGGCTTTTCTGCAAGAGTGGGAAAGCGCCGCTTTTTTGGATGAAAAACGGGCGAAAAGGAGTGAAGATGATGGGATTATCTTTTTCCAACATCCAAATCAGGCGCACGGAAAACGAGCTGGATTTCGCGCAGATTGCCGCGGTACTGACCGAGGGGCGGGATACATCTGCCGTTGACAGCGAGGAAGAAGCCGACATTATGCTTTCCGTTTTCACGATGTCAGACAGCCCATGGATCACCGTCTGTTCGGATTTGATCGACGGCGACTTTGAGGAGTTGGGCGCAAAGGCACGGCGGTTATCCGAAACGCTGCAAACCCAGACGCTGGCGCTGGCCTGTCTGGACAGCGATTATTTCTGCATGAACCTGATTGACGCGGCAAATAGCGCCGATCTCTGGGCAGCGAACGGGCGCATGACGGAAGGAAAAGCGCCGCGCAGGAGCAGCCTTGCCCCGTGGAAACGCTACGTTTCAGATATCGAAGCGTTTAAACGCACGATGCGGGGAAAATACGTCTTTGCGGAGGAGTGCTTGGACGGGCTTGAGCCGCTGCTTTCTCTGCCGGTCTTGCAGGGAGAAGCGGGCGGCGACGAGCTGCCGGAGGACGCGGAAATCCATTGCTTTTACTACGTCCTCAATCGGCAGGAAAACAAGAAAGTTCCGCCGAAATTCAAAAGTAATATTATCCCATATCATTATATGTATTTTAAGGGCTTTGAGGAAAATGTGCTTGGTGTAAACAATCAGGGCGGGAAATCCAAAGGCGTGGGCGTTTGGATGAGCGGGCCGTGTATTTGGAAGCACGAGTTCCGGGTGACGAAAACCATGCTGCAAATGCGCGGCGCGCGTGACGAATGGCGGTTTGTACCGATCGAAATGAAGGAAGCGACGACAGCCGACGGCGTTTCTGGGCTGTATGGCGAATGCGCGGATTTGCGTATCCCTCCGGCTGTGCCGGAAGGGCTTCCGTGGAAACGGAAGATGGATATGGAAACACAGCGCGAAATCTATATCCGTTTCAGTTTGGAAAAAGATCAGGCCAAGGGTGATGCGGACGCATACGGAGACCTTCAAGTTACGATGATTCCGCTTCAAAATGTTTCCGGCCAATTCAGCTGGGTGATGACCTGCTACCCGAAAAAGACATGGCAGGAATGGCCGCGGACGACCCCCAATATAGAAAGAGAAGGGCAGACACAATATGCTCCCTTTATAAAAGACAGCGAAATGGAAAAAAATCGTTGTTCATCTTGAAGAAAGTATTTTTATGTCCAGAGAAAAAGTTACAACAGGGGAACGAATAGAAGCGGAGAGAGTCTGCATTGAGGAACGAATGAATGCAGGGAAAGCGCCGCTTTTTTGGATGAAAAACGGGCGAAAAGGAGGCGTTAGCGATGAGCGAAAGAAAGGGCATGGCGCTGTTTGCGGCGCTTTTGATGATTGGGCTGACGACATGCGCGAATATGGCGAAGGGAGAGATTTCTGCGGCGGAGTTTAAAGACATGCTGCAAAGCAGAATCCTTGAGGTGCTGGACGAATGGCCGGTCGAGGATCAGTACGCCGTCATGTTTTTCATTTACCCGAACGAGGAATACGAATACAGGGGTTACAGCAACATCCCGGAGTTCAAAATGCTTTACAAAAATGAATCGGAAATGGAGTGCAACGTCAACCCGTTCTTTCGCGCATCCGGGGATGATGAAGAACGATGGAATCCGGCGTTCTGGAGCTATGATCGGCAATGGCCGGTGATTGAATTTGAAGAGCCAAATCCGATGGCGGACGCCTTGATTGACTGGTATGAATCCACGGGCGTGCAGGATATCGGAGGCGAAAGCGGCGATGTTTTTGACGAGAATATGCGGTATATCGGAACCGGCCCGAACGGACTGCCGGAGCTTTTGAAGCTGGTGACGGAGATCACGAAGGAATTGCAGACGGACGGCGTGATTGAAGCCAAGTTTGGGCGAAAGCTACCCGTCATTCTGGCGGATTTTGACTGCACATGGTACATGATTAACGCGACGGCCGAGGCAAACCCGAACGGCGAGGCGGAGGCGTATATACAGGCCTGCCTGCGTCACGGCGATATCAGCGAGGATCAGCTCGTGCGCAATAACTGACCCGGAAAGAGGATGGAAAGATTTGAACATCAAAGAAGTTCACGAAAGAACGCCTGAGCAGATTAAACGGCTCACGGCGGTGAGGGAAGCCCCGCCGCGTTCATGGGCACGGAAATAAAAATGCCGTCCGTTCAGTTTTTTGCTGAGCGGACGGCTATTTAAATATACGGAATGGGATGCAGGGATTGTCCGCGTGCGCAGAAGTTTCGGATTTTGCAGATTTCGGCGGAAGTGAAGGCGGGCTCAGCCCGCAGTTTCAGGGAATTTTTGGACGGGTTGAAAGAAATGGGACGGATAATTCGTCTAATAAATGAGTGGAAAAACTCGACGCGGCAGGCATAAATATGTTATACTGATATGCGCATTGCGGACAAAGAGAACTTTTTTCAAAATTCTGTCCAGAAAAACAGACGCTTCATCGTCTAATGAACGAAACAAGGTTGAATAATCAGGAGGAATCCTTATGAATAAAAAGAGAATCGCTGTGCTGGCTGCTGCCGCATGGATGGCGTGCATGCCGCTTGAAAGCGGAATGAATGCTTTCCGTTTGGCGCATGCGGAGGGCACGGCGGACGAGGCGGAGCGGGAGGCAACGCCCGAACCGACGGAGGAACCGGAGGCAACGCCGACGCCCGAACCGACGGAAGAGCCGGAGGCAACGCCGACGCCCGAACCGACGGAGGAACCGGAGGCAACGCCGACGCCCATGCCGACGGAAGAGCCGGAGGCAACGCCGACGCCCATGCCGACGGAAGAACCGAAGGCAACGCCCGCACCGGAGGAGGACGATTGGAAGCCGCACGGCGAAGCATGGGCAATCTTGGGAGACGGAACAAAGCTGGACGGCAGATTGCAGGATATTTTGAATGAGCTGTCCGGAAAGGAACGCGAGGATGAAGAAGCCGAGGTCTTTATCCGCACGCGGGACATGCTCGTCGTTTCGGGCATTGATGAGGAAATTTTTGACCGCGTGACGCTCAGTCCGGATGAAGAAGTCTTTGATCCGGAAAAGGCGTACTACGTCGAGTGGCAGATTCAGGATGCTGCACCGCTGGGCGCGGAGGATGAGCGAACCCTGCCGTCAATCGTGGTCTATGTGACGCGGGAAGGCGCGGACAAGCCGAATATCGGCGATGCAACGCCTGCGCCGACAGACGAGCCGACGCAGACCCCGACGGAAACGCCCGCGCCGACGGAAGCACCGACGCAGACGCCCAGCGAAACGCCCGCGCCGACGGGCATGACGCTTGAGGTGACCGCGGACGGCTATGAACCGGGCGTGTGGACGAATAATCCGCCGGTTTTCACCCTTTCCGGCATTCCGGAGGGAAGCGATGAATATGTTTACGGCGTATTCGTCTGCAACGAGCGGCTGATTCTGCTCGCGAAGGATACGGATTTCTATGTGCCGACGGAGGAAGGACTGACGAGCGTTCGGTTTGCCATTCTGGATATGATGGGCGACGTGGTGGCGCTGTCCGACCAGTATGATTTGATGCTCGACCTGTCCGCGCCAGACGGACCGTATCTCAGCGGCGTGGATTATTGCGACACGGTATGCTATATTGAAGCTTCCGACAGCCTGAGCGGTCTGAGCGATATCTCTTATGATGAGGGCGAAACGTGGGAGCCGTATATCGAATATGAGGACGGGCTGTCCATCGTCGGCGAAAAGGGCGATACGATTGAGGCGGGCACGATTTGGGTGCGCGATGTCGCGGGCAATATTTCCGTCAATGCCGAGGAATTCACCTTCGGCAAACGCAAAAAGACAGGCGGCACGGACGGAACGGGAACAAAGCCCATCAAGCATGTCAAGGAAACGATGGATTATTCCAAGGCGAATTACAACGCGCTGGAATTGAAGTTCTCGGATGAGCCGCAGACGCAGCTTGTCGCGGGGGAAACGACGCTGAACCTCAGCCTGAGCGAAGGCGCGGGCGACGCGGCAAAACCCTTTACGGCGAAGCTGGCGGCGTGGCAGACGGACGAAAAGGCGCAGGACAAGCCGAACGCGCTCGTGCTGACCGCGCAGGCAGGCGAGGAAAACAGCACATGGCGTTTCAGCGGCGACGTTTACAAACTGCTCAACAACAGCGGCGTGGATTATCTGGTCTTTTCGACCGGGGAATATATGACCGCGCTGCCGACGGCGGGCTTTACCGGCGGCACGCAGTATGGCAAGCTCAAGGCTTCCGGCGTATCGACCCGCAAGTTTGAATATACGCTCTGTCAGGATGAAGCCCTGCGCGAAACGACGCTCAGCGTTCAGGTTGAGGGCGAAACCTATCTGCTCGAAGAAGATACTGCCCAGCCGATGTACCGCTATGATGTGCTGGTGGGCACGACGGATTTGATGAAAAACCCCTACGAGAGCTACAAGCATAAGGAGGCAAACCCATGAAAAACCAGAACACCGACGACATCAAGCTGAAGCCCGGCGAGACCGTCACAGACGAGACTATCGACGAGCTGACCGGCGGGAAAGGAGACGACAATGAGTAACAGCCATCTGGTGGTCTACACCAAGCTCAGCCCGAACCACTCGGGCAAGCGCACCAAGAAGATCGACACCATCACAATCCACTGTATGGCCGGCAACTGCTCCGTCGAGACCTGCGGCAACCTGTTCGCAAGCTCCTCGAGGCAGGCGTCCAGCAACTACGGCATCGGCACCGACGGCCGGATTGCCCTGTACGTCGACGAGGCAAACCGCTCGTGGTGCACCTCGTCCAACGCCAACGACCAGCGGGCCGTCACCATCGAAGTCGCCAACAACGGCGGCGCGCCTGACTGGCCCGTCTCCGCGAAGGCATACGCCGCGCTGCTGGATCTCGTGACCGACATCTGCAAGCGCAACGGCATCAAGCGCCTCGTCTGGTCGACCAGCAAAAACGACCGCGTGAACCACCTGAACGGCTGCAACATGACCGTGCACAGGGACTACGCGAATAAGAGCTGCCCGGGCGACTACCTCTACAACCGCCACGGCCAGATCGCGGCCGAGGTCAACAAGCGCCTCGGCATCACGGACGCAGGCGGCAGCACCGGCGGCCAGACCTCCGGCAACACCGATACCGGCCTGAAAGTCGGCGACGTGGTCAACTTCAAGGGCACGCAGCACTACACAAGCGCAGCGGCCAAGGACGCCAAAACCTGCAAGCCCGGCAAGGCCGCCATCACGGCCATCGCGGCCGGCAAGGCGCACCCGTACCACCTGAAGGCGGTCAGCGGCGGCGGCTCCACCGTTTACGGCTGGGTAAACGCTGCGGACATCTCGTCCGGCAGCACCGGCACGGCCACGAGCTACCGCGTGCGGACGACGGCCGACGTGCTGAACATCCGCAAGGGCCCCGGCACCAACTACGGCGTCGCCGGCCAGATCAAGGGCAAGGGCATCTACACCATCGTCGCCGAAGCCGCAGGCCCCGGCGCGACCAAGTGGGGCAAGCTCAAGAGCGGCGCGGGCTGGATCTCTCTGGACTACGTCACGAAACTCTAAAACCGCATAGAAAAGCAGAAACCCGCCCGGAGATCCCGGGCGGGCTTTTTCTGTTATGTAGGGCTTTACTCCTCGGCGTCAGGATCCGGCGCTTCACCGGCAGCGGCGAGCTCGGCCTCTGTGGGCTGGAACCGCAGTACACGGCCCTCGGAGTCATAGAAACCGCCGAGCAGGATGGTGAAAATATCGACCAACCAGCCGATCCCGCAGGCCCCGGCCGTCAGTAGCCAGATGACGCCCGTGCCGGTTTTACCGACATAGAACCGATGGGCCCCGAAGAAGCCGAGGAAGATGCACAGCAGCAGCGCCACCGTCTTATTTTTCGGGGACGTCGGCCGCTGCGCTGCGGGGATGCTGACCGCGCCCTGCTGCGCGCCGGACTTCCCGCCGGAGCTCGTCGTATATGACAGACCCGTCCCGGGGATCCCGACGGTCGTGTGGCTTTTCCCCGTCGTGCTGACCGTGTGCTTCAGACCCTTCGGGCCGAAGCTGATGCTCGCGCTCTTTTTGTTCAGGTTTACCCGGACACCCGGGGCCACCTTAAAGCTGCGTCTAAACCTTGTACCCATGCTTTTCCCTCCTATGTGCGCTTTTTAGCGTTTAGTCATCTTTGGCATAATATTACCATGCCAAAACTGGTAAAGTCAATATTGCATAGTCATCTTTAGCATAAAGGGAGGCGAGGGCTGCGAAAATATACAAACCAGACGGCAGGTGCAACATCTCCGGGGAGAAAGTCAGGGAGGAGCGGCTGCGGGCAAACCTGTCACAGGAACAGCTCGCCTACAAGCTCCAGATCATCGGGCTGGACGTCACGCAGAAGGTCATCAGCAGGATCGAGAACGGCAGCCGAGTCGTCGCTGACTACGAGCTGGACTATCTGGCGACCGCTCTCGGCACCACCATCAACCACCTGCTCGGGAAAGAATGAGAAAACCGCACGGCAGCGACGCCGTGCGGCTTTTTTTGCGGAAAAACGCGGGAAAATGTTGAAAATCTGCCGAATTATGCTTGACATTATAGAGCAAATGCTCTATAATATAATCACAGGCAAGGGATAGCCGAGTACAGAAAGAAAGGAGAACAAAACCGCGGAAAGGAGGCAAAGCCGTGGACGCTGAGCAGATGAAAAAACTGCTCGAGCTGCTGGAACAGGCTCTAAAGTGTGAACAGGTTGCCACCATTACGATCACAATAAAGCCGAACCAAAAGCCCAAGCAGTAAGGTCGAAGGACGGCGGGAAAAATCCCGCCCGCCGTTCCTTTTCATTATAACCACGAAACCACGGCAAAGTCAAGCGGGAGGAACAACATGGACATCTCGATCAAAGTGACCTACAAAAGCGAGGGGCTGCAAAAGCTCCGCAAGGCTGCCGGCCTGTCTCAGTCTCAGCTCGCCGATCTGGCCGGGATCAAGGTGCAGGTGCTCCAGCAGTACGAGCGCGGCGCCCGGGACATCAACGGCGCGAAGCTGCCGACGCTGCTGAAGATCTGCAACGCGCTGGAGTGCAGGCTGGCTGACATCATCACAGACGAGGAGACGCTCGAGCTCCTGAAAAAGTACGAGGAACACTGACACACAGAAGGGGCGGCCGGCGGGCCGCCCCTTTTCTTTTATCACGGAGGGGAACACAATGGGACAGCACTGGAGCCATCTGACGCCGACCAAGCGCATCCAGCTCGACGCCTTCATCCGCGCAGGAATGAAGCCGACGGACATCGCCAAGGAGCTCGGCGTCCATCATACGACCATCTACCGGGAGCTGAAGCGGTGCACCTATGAGCACCTCAACAGCGACTACACCACCGAGACCAGATACAACCCCGAAGGCGCACAGGCCCGCTATGAGGCCAACCTCCGCGCCAAGGGGCCGGAGCTGAAGATCGGCAACGACTACGAGCTGGCCGACTACCTGATCGCCAAGATCCGCGACGAGAAGTACAGCCCGGAGGCCGCGATCGGTGAGGCCGAGGTCAAGGGCTGGCCCTTCAAGACCCACATCTGCGCGAGCACCGCCTACAACTACATCCGCGGCGAGATCTTCGGCGACGAGCTGACCGTCTCCATGCTGCCGCAGCACGGCAAGCGCCACCAGCCGGAGCGCCCGGCCGGATCCATGCCCCGCAAGCCCGCCGGCCGGAGTATCGAGGATCGCCCTGAGCACATCAACGACCGCAGCACCTTCGGTCACTGGGAGATGGACAGCGTCGAGAGCTGCCAAGGCGTCAGCAACACCTACATCGTGATGACCGAGCGGAAAACGCGCTGGGAGCTCATTATACCGTCGCCGGACAAGACGGCCGCCAGCGTCGTCGCTGCGATTGACGGTCTCGAGGCCAAGTACGGCGACCTGTTCCCGAAGGTATTCAGATCCATCACCTGCGACAATGGCTGCGAGTTTGCCGACGCCGCCGGGATCGAGCGCAGCATCACCGGCCGAGGCCCTCGCACCGAGGTCTACTACTGCCACCCGTACCGGCCGAGCGAGCGTGGATCCAATGAGAACCAGAACGGCCTCATACGTCGGCACCTGCCGAAGGGCACCGACCTGAGCACGATCTCCTACGAGGAGACCAAGCGGATCGAGGACTGGCTGAACAACTACCCCCGCAAAATGTTCGGTTATCTGTGCTCCGAGCAGCTTTTCCGGGAGGAAATCGCCCTCATTCTGGCCTCCTGAAAATTATTTTTGCTTTTTTGTGCATTTACTCTTGACAAATGGCATTTTTTCGGCAAAAGGCTCCTGCCATCAAGGGCGGGAGCCTTTTCGTCAGTCTTTCTTCCTGTTTTGCTTCTCAATCATCCGATGCAGGCACGAGAGCGCGTCGCTGAGTCCCCCCAGCCGGTCAATGAGCCCAATGGACACCGCCTTGTCCCCATAGACCACGCTGCCCACATCCGTAGCCAGCTCATCGGTAGCCAGCATCAGATTCATAAACTCCTCCCGATCGACTCTGGAGTTCTTGCAGACAAATTCCACGATCTGATCCTGAATCCGATCAAAATAGTGATAGGTCTGCGGCGCGCCGATGACCGTACCGCTGATCCGAACCGGATGGATGGTCATGGACGCAGCGGGCACAATCATGGACTTTTTTGCGCAAACCGCCAACGGAACGCCAATGGAATGCCCGCCGCCCAGCACCAGCGACACCGTTGGCTTTTTCATTCCGGCAATCAGCTCTGCAATGGCAAGTCCCGCCTCAATATCTCCGCCCACGGTATTGATGAGAATCAGCAGCCCGTCAATGTCCGGGCTCTCCTCAATGACGGCAATCTGAGGGATCACGTGCTCATATTTCGTGGTTTTTGTGGTTTCCGGCAGCACCTGATGCCCCTCAATCTGCCCGATGATGGTGAGACAGTGGATGTTCCCCTCCTGGCTTTTCAGCTCCGCACTGCCAAATTCTATGGTTTGCTCCCGCTGCTGTTCGATGAGATCCGCTTTTTCGTTTGACATACCGATTTCTCCACATTTCTTATTTTCCTTCAGTATGTACAGAAGTCCGATTCTTATTCGGAGCAGCAGGGCACGCCATTTTCGTCCAGCCGCAAAATCAGATAGCTTTTCCCCTGCATCTCCCGGTATTCATAAAAGCAGCACATCTCGTCGGCAGGCAATGGATCGCCAACCTTCCAGCGAAAGCGCATAGCATCGCCCTTTTTCTCACCGGCTGGATAGCAGACGCCGCCAATGGTGCCGCCGGAAAAGGACTGCCACATATCCTTTTCATAGACGATTCTTCCGGACCGCAGCATTCCACCCGGCAGACGGCTGGTTGGCATGGTAGCCCGAACCCGCAGCCGGTCCCCATCCGGCACCGGGATGCCCAGAGAAATCTCACCGCCGGAAAACACCCCATATACCCGGCACAGGTCATTTGCCCGAAGACTCCCGCTGAATTTTGTATACAGTCCCTGCTGATATGCCTCCAGGGTTCCCACCTGCTGCGTTCCGTAAAAAATCGGCACCTGCATAAAAACACCTCCGCACAAGCATATGCAGAGGTGTCTTTCTTTACCCGCGCAGACCGTTGTGGAGTCCAAAGCTCACGGCAATGGCGTCGTCGACCTTGTCCATCATGGTGTCGTCCAGATGCCCCATATGCTCCCGCAGGCGCTTTTTGTCGATGGTTCTCACCTGCTCCAGCAGCACCACCGAATTTTTGGTCAGTCCCACGGTAGGACCAACCAGTTCAATATGGGTGGGCAGTCTGGCTTTATTCATCTGTGATGTAATGGCGGCTGCGATCACGGTGGGGCTGTGCTTGTTGCCCATGTTGTTCTGCACAATCAAAACCGGGCGGCATCCTCCCTGTTCGCTGCCCACCACTGGGCTCAGGTCCGCGTAAAAAATATCTCCACGTCTTACACTGCTGTCCATGATATCATTTCTCCGTTTCAATAAGATATCGGCTCGTTGCCGCTGACCATATTGTTGCCGGAGAAATTGGAATTTATTCAGTGACAAATCCATAAATACATAGCAAAAACCGCCTTGCAAATGCAAGACGGTTTTATGTCATAACTCAACACTATAGATTTTTTGAAATTTGCTTTTAAAAAACGTCGTATGACAGCAAGAAAAACTTGATGCACAGAACTCACTTGTTTTTTGATTCTTCAGTTGTGTCAGAGACTGCTCCTTCCAGCAGATCTGTCACTACCTGATTAAGCTGTGCGGCATTCTTAGCAGTAATGACCGGCGTGTCTGACTGGGACTCAATGTCTTTTCTGGTTCGTCCAGCCACCTGACCGCCCGCCTTGGCAACTGCCAAATTCTCTTGGAAGGTCGTTGGTTTGCGATCTCTTGAAAACTGAGTGGTAGTGGCCTCCGCCAGCATATTCAGTACCAGTTCCAGCGTAGTCATGTTATCACGAAGGTTTTCCTTTTTCAAGCCCTTCAGATTTTTGTACTGCCGGGTGGACATGCCAGACCAGGCTCGGGAAATCTCGTCCGTGAGGATGGCGTACTCTACGCCTTTCTGCACACCGCGGGCATCCCATTCATCCGTCAGTTCTTTACGGACCTGGATGGCCTGCAGCCGCTGATTGATCCACTCACGGCTGTAACCCTTCTTGAGATAGGTTTCCAGAGCGCGGTCAATGGTCAGCTCCGGGTCGATGGTCTCCTCGATACGCTCTCGACCGACCTGTGCCAGCCACAACTTGAACGGTTCTGCCTTCGGGGAAGGAATAGACTGGATGATTCGGAGAAGCTGCTCGGTATCGGCTACATCAGTCAATCGTTTTTTGCCATCCGAAGCGGTCATTTTCAACTGGTTACAAGCTGTAACCGTTTCATTTCCCTCATCCTTCAGGCGTTTCTTCGTTACCTTCCAGTAGTTACGAGCTGCCTGATAATCTGGCTGATCAGTCAGCACAGCTACCACATCAACGACGGAAAAGTACCATTCTTCCTTTTCCTCATCCCATGCGGTTCGAATACGCTTGTTTTCGAACAGTTGGATATTATCGTTTTGTGCCATTTGAATCACCTCGTTCTGTCATGAATTCTTTCAAAAGTCCTTGGCAGCCATCCAGCACATCCTGCCAGGTCGCCTCGAAGTCCTCGGTGTACCATGGGTCTGCCACATTGCCGGGATGGGCGGTGTGATCCATCAGGAGGGACATCTTGCCGACATAGTCGCCGCCGCAGATACGGTACATATCCCGGAGGTTGGCCTGGTCCATGCCGATCAGGAGATCGTATTCGTCGTAATCCCGATTTGTCAACTGCCGTGCGGCATGGCCTTCGCAGGAGATCCCATGCTCGGCCAGCTTGCGCCGTGCCGGAGGATAGACTGGGTTGCCGATCTCCTCCCGACTGGTAGCCGCTGATTCGATATGAAATTGCGATGCCAGTCCCGCCTTTTTTACCAAGTCCTTCATCACGAACTCGGCCATGGGGCTGCGGCAGATATTGCCATGACAGATAAACAGGATCCTCTTCATACTGCGTTCTCTCCGAAATCTCATCGTTGCCCTCATTATACCACACATCGACCTTTTCGTCGAGAACACTTTCCAGATACGCAGAATCCTCGATCATTCGCAGAAGCTCCGCCTTGGATAGATTCCGTGCTGTAGCCTGCCGGATGTACCAGCGGCGCTCCTCTGCGGGCAGCTCTGCCTCCATGATCACAATGTTCTGTGTCCAATTCAAGTGAAGCGCTTCGCCAAGCAGTTCCGGCGTGCCGCTGTACAACTGCCAGAAATCCCGCATCCGGCGCACATTGCGCGGAGAGAAGCCGGTCATATCCGGGTATTGTCCTTTTATGAACTCCGCAGCAGCTACCGCTGCACCCTTTTCCGAGTGGGCACAGACGGCCTTGCCGATTTCGCAGTACAGCTCCATCTGCGGCAGATCTGCTTTCATGACAGATTCCAGTGTGGCAAACATTGTGCTGTAGTCCACAGCCTTTCGGATATTCATAGTTTCTCCTTTCCGGCGCACAGCGCCTGATTCAACGCTCAAAGCAGAGAAAAGCACGGTAACATCGCCGTGTTTTTCTCTGCCTTGACCTGTTTCAGATAACTTGTATGATCTGATCCCAGAGCAGTATGTGCTTTTCATCAATGGCCCGGTTGTCGTGGTAATGGCCGAACAGCCAGTAGTGATAATGTGCTCTCTCCTTGACCTCCTGCAGGAAATCTGTGAGCGGGTCTGCCTCATTGTGGCGGTTTTCCATGAGAGCAATGCTGATGGGAGCGCAGTGCGTGATAACATAGTCCACCGCCCAATCGACCTTGGCCAGATTTTTCCGTGCTTCAGCGTACTCCTCCTCAGAAGGCATCTCCTGCGCCCACCACGAAATGTGATTGATGCGATACCTCGCTCGGGGCTTTCTCTGCAGCATCAGGAGCTTTCGCTCAAAATCCGGAGCACCCGGTTCCAGAATGCCGTCCTCCGTATCATGGCTTTTTGCTCCGCCCATGGTGAAGAAGTGATAGCCTTCCAGCTCGAAGACCTGTCCACGCATCAGGTGCAGGACATGAGAGCGAATGCGGTGTACCTTGCCGCCGTGCCAGTCTTTCACCGGATATCGTTCCAGTGCGTCGTAGTTCTCATGATTCCCGCAGACGAAGGCCAGCGTGAACGGAAGACTTTCCAGCCAGTCCAATGCAGCCTCGTCACGGCCGTCTCCAAACCACACACCACCAAAGTCTCCGGCACAAATCACGATGTCCCGCTTTGTCATTTGTGCCTGCTCCGGGAAATATTTCGGCTTGAAGCGTTCAAAGTTTCCGTGGCAATCACCGGTTACAAAAATCATCTTTCCACCTTCTTTCAGTACATAATTTTCTGGCAAATCTCAATGCCACCCTTCAGGGTGACTGCGACCTCATCCTTGGAGAGAATTTTTACTGTCTCCACCAGTTGGCGAACGGCGCTCTCGTCCCACTCTGTAATGTAGGGCGATGCGTTTTCCAATGTCTGTGCGGCATCCATGATGCGCTGATTGGCTTTTGCCTGTTCGTTGTTATTCGCGAGGATCACGGACCGTTTTTCCTTCAGGAAAGTCTGCTCGTCCAGTATTTCTTTGAACTGACCGCCATAGGCGGCAGGATCATCCGTGGCCTTTTCCAGCAGTGTTTGGAACTTCTGCTCCAGCACCCTCAGCCTGCATTCAATATCTCCAAGGCTCATTGTGCCACCAGGGAATGGGATGAGCTCCGTTTCCATTGCAGCTGTGATCTGCCGAATCAAGCTATTCTTGTCAGCCATGGCTGTATTCAGGACTGCGAGGATCGCTTGCTGGAGTGGTGCTTCATCCAGTGTGGGCGAATTGTGGCAGTATTTCTTACCGTAGTCCAATCGGCTCACACAGCGCCACACGACTCGCTTTTCACCGTTTCGTGTCCATGTGCAGCGGCGATACAGGGTCCCGCACTCACCGCAGACCAACCGCTCCGAGAGCGCATACTTGCTGGCGTAGGAGGCCATCCCTGTGACTGCGTTTTTAGAAGGACTCTTTGCTGCATTCCGCCGTGCCATCTCCGCCTGTACGGCATCATACTTTTCACGGCTGACAATGCCCTCGTGGTGATTTTCAATGAGGTACATGGGAAGCTGGCCTGTATTCTTGATGGCCTTGCGGTTGATAAAGTCCTGCCGGAAGGTCTTCTGCATCAACACATCACCGCAGTATTTTTCATTCTGCAGGATGCTACGGATGCGGGAAATGGTCCACTCCGGAGAATCCTCGAAGCACTTGACGCCTTGCTGTTCCAGTTCATCTTTGATCATCCGCAGGCTGGCTCCGGTGAGATAGCGCTCATAGAGCCATCGGACGATTTCGGCCTGTTCCGGAATGATCTCCGGCTGACCATCCTCACCTTTGCGGTAGCCGTACAGCTTTTTATATTGGATGCTGACCTTTCCGGCTTCCATGGCGCGGCGCTTACCCCATGTGACATTCGCGGAGATAGATTCACTTTCAGACTGGGCGAAGGCACCGGAGAGGGTGATTCGCAGCTCACTGTCCTCCTCCAGAGAATTGATGTTTTCCTTCTCGAAGATGACTGCGATGCCAAGTTGTTTGAGCGCCCGGATATAGTAGAGGCAGTCCACCGTGTTGCGGGAGAAGCGGGAAACCGACTTGGTCAGGATGACATCGATTTTCTTCTGGCGGCAGTGCCGAATCATCCGCATGAAGTCCTCACGCTTCTTGGCCGAGGTTCCGGTGATGCCCTTGTCTGCAAAGATTCCGGCCATCGTCCATGCGGTGTTGGACATGATTTTATCGGTATAGTACTCTTTCTGCACCTCATAGCTGTTTGCCTGGTCCTCCTCTTTGGTGGAAACTCGGCAGTAAGCTGCCACCCGGAGCTGTCTGCGGGCTTCTGCCTGACGGGTGGCTTCCGGCTTGGCAGGGATCTTAATTACTCTTGGGGCATCCTCTTTCATTGCAGGTCGCTCCTTTCTATGACTTGCCCATTTTTTAATCGCAGTTTGACATTTTGGCGGGTCACCAGCACCTCGGATACGGTGCTTTTCAGAAGATCAGCGTTCAGTTCCGCCACACATTCGAAGGCGGAGAAGATTTGTTTCATATTCTTCATTCCCCAGTGCGGCGTATTGCTCTGCCGCAAGCCGGAGGATCAGCACTTTGGCGCTGTCCTCGTCAATTGGCTGCTGCTCCAGAGCATTATCCAGCGCCTCCTGCGTTTTGGAATATGTGACTGGCGTAGGACTGCGCCGATGCTGTATGCGGTCCGGGTAATTTGCGAGACCATTGAGCAGGTAGGTGACACTTTGTTCCACCTGTTCAGATGGCGGTGTACCGCAGAGCCTGCGCAGCACCTTTTGGGCTTCCGTCTTTTTCGGAAGCTGGGGCTTGTTTGAGCGCTTTTCATTTGCCGCGATGAGCTGCTCCTCATCTATGAGCTTGGGATATCCTTTTTCTCC
>OLNW01002174.1_pt1 | contig 17476 bp, 15 predicted proteins | sample 1672121 | NCBI WGS metagenome assembly OLNW01 (sample SAMEA3136648, study PRJEB25190) | human gut metagenome
TTGCGGGAGCTGCTTCGCAGCGGAGCAATTCGTAGGCATCAGTTGGGGGCAAAATACCTTTTGACCCTGGTATCATCATATCATCACAGACAAAAGAAAGGAACTCTATTTATGGAAATACTGGAAACGATCCTCCACTCCTTCGTCAATCTGGCAATGCTATTGTTCGAATACATTGGTGTGGGCGTTATCACTTTTGCAGGCCTTCAGGGTCTGGTCAACTACCTTCGTCGCTCCCCGGACACGCGCCTCACGCTGGCTCAGGGGCTCGCTATGGGACTGGAATTCAAGCTTGGCAGCGAGATTCTCCGCACCGTCATTGTACGCAGCTTAAGTGAGATCGCCATCGTCGGCAGTATCATCGCCCTGCGCGCCGTGCTCACTGTGCTCATCCACTGGGAGATCAGGAACGAGAAGGCGGACGAGGCAGCAGCTGCTGACCTCATAGAATCCGCGGCTGCTTCTGAGCAGCCAACCCCCGCAGTGCCGACTGTCACTACCGTTGTCACTGCTGATACAGGAAATCATGTGCAGGCAGACACAGAACCCACCTCAGCAACAACAGCTTCATCGGAGGATTCCGCAAAAAAATGAAAAGCTATGGACAGCTGTGCAATACCAGATATCTTTTAACCGCTTGACTATACCAGAAAAGGCACTGACCCGATACTTACCCGGTCAGCGCCTTTTCTTTTCGCTTTTCTTTATGCTTTTTTATTCCCTGCTTTGTATCATTTATTTTTGTCTTTTCCGCCTTCCTGCCACCAGCAGTACTGCAATCACCAGTGCGGCTGCCGCCAGCCCGCCGACATACGGAAGGATCGGTGTCTCATCTCCGGTCTGTACGGAACCGTTGGCGCTCGCTCCGCCTCCTCCGTTTGAGCCGCTTCCGATTCCACCACCGCCGATGTTGTTGCCATCGCGGCTGATAATCTTGTTCCAGTTATCCTCTGAAGAAGAACTATATACTGAATTCAGAAGAATTGACTGTACCTCTGTCTGCTCCTGCGTGAACTCTGCAGTCGCATTGATGACACGGATGTCATAGCCGAATTTCGCTCCGGCCTGCACGACCTTACCGTTCTCATCGACCTCTGCCACATAGATCTTCGCTCCGGCTGCCGCGCCGAGATTCAGCGAAAGCTTCAATGTGATCTCACTCTTATTCTTCAGCTGCAGTGCGATCGGCTTTGCATAGAGCTGTGTAAACTCCGGATCCTTGAACAGTCCTGCGTAAAAGGTCTCATTGACTGCCTTCTTGGACGTTCCCTCATAGACCTTCTTTGTCAGATACAGCGTGACCTTGGAGACTCTCGTCTTATTCGTAATCGTAACATGTTTCTCCTCGCCACCCTTTAAGGTCACCTCCGGCTGATCCACCTGAATCGTATAGCCAAAGGATGCCTCATCGGTGATACGCTTTCCGCTCTTATCCACCTCTGCGATATAGTAGTTTACCTCATTGGAGCTGGAAAGCAGAATTCTTCGCTTCGCAGATGCCTCTGATGCATTTTTCAAATCCAGTGCCACGACCGTCGGCGTATCGGAAAAATCTTTCTTTCGGTAAATGCCTGCGTAAAACGTCTTCGTGGCCGTCTGTGCCTCGCCGGATGCTGTCTGCAGCTTCTTGGTGATCGTCAGGGTCGCCGTATGGCGATATCCTTTTGGAAGACTGCTGTAAACATTTTTAATCACAGCCTGTGCTGAAGAAGCAGAAACCGAAACCTTTCCGCCATCTGAGTATTCTATCTTGCACTCCGTTCCGTGAATATCCGAAGCACTCAGCACATTTCCATACTCATCTGTCTCTGCCAGATAGTAGGTACCCTTCTCCAGATTGGAGAATGATGCGGAACCGCTCAGTCCGCTGACCGTGATCTCCTTTACATCGCTCACCTTCTGTGTCCGAGCCTTATCCGCGAACAGTGCCGCATAATATGTGTAACGTTTTTCTTTTGCATACGTACCACTGGTCGTATCTTTTGCATAGACCTGTGCGTCTCTGACATAAACCTGCATGGAAACCATCAGCTTGTGAGCGGATTTTCCATACGACGCATTGCGCATCACGACCTCTGTTGTCTGTCCGTCCTTCACTTCAAATGCCACGTCCGGGGTGTTGCTGTAGCCACCCGGTGCGGTCAGCTCCGTCAAAACATAGCTGCCTGCTGCCAGCTTATTCGTCAGTGTCTCCACTTCGTTTCCGGTCGTAAAGGAATATACTGCCTTGCCGGTCTTTGTATCCTTGATGACCATCTTCGCACCCGGAAGCTGCTTGTCGGAAGCTGCATCCAGCAACCGGAGCATTACGATGGAATTTCCCAGCTGATCCTGAATCGTCGCAGCCGCCTTCTGACCACATACGACGGTAAGCGCCTGATTTGTCAGATCCGGATACGTGATCCCATAGAGGAAATTCGGATCTGCATTTGTGATCTCTGTCCCGTTCGCATCCGTCTGTGCCAGATAGAAGGTCTCGGACGCTTTCGTCATCTTCACCTGCGTGCTCTGTGTCAGCGCCGCAGTCCCGCTCATCGCAAACGTCAGCGGTGTGCTCAGGACCTTCTGTGTCCTGTCTGCATCCTGATAGAGCATTGCATAGAACGTATCAGAAGCTGCATACGCTGCACCCTGCACATCCTTTACCTGGACCGTCACGGAGATATCGGCCTGATAGCTGTAGTCTCCGTCCGGATACGTCGTATAGTCAATATCCAAAACTGCCTGTTCATCTTCCGCAGCCTTTGCAGCAACGGCATTATCTGACAACTGATAGTCTGTTCCTGCCTTCTCTCCAAATGCATCTGTCAGCCCGATGTAATAGGTCGTTCCGTCAGTAAGGGCTGAAAATTCTGCGACTGAGCTTGTCGTATCTCCTGCCTTAAATGTCACTGCCTTCGGCTCCGTCACACGCTGCGAAAGCTTGCTGTCTGAATACAGTGCGACATAATTTACTATGTCATTTTCTGCTGTTAGCAGTGTCTTAGTGAAGGTTGCCTGTACCGCTACATTTACCTTCGCAGTACCCTCTTTCTCTTTATGCTTCATGGTGAGCGTCTGTTCCGCCCCGCCATCTGTCAGTATAAACTTCTGATCGTCTGCCAGCTCATACCCATCCGGCGCTTTTACTTCAGACAGATAATAACTGCCGGCCGGGATACCGGACAGCTTCAACTGACTTCCTGTGCCTGAAATATAATACAGTGGATACTTTGCTTCCGTAGACTCATTTGCTTCTGATGCCTTCGTGTTGCTGTTGTAAATTACAGCCCCCCGGTCATCCTTCAGGACAAATATCGAAGTGCCTGCATTCGCAAGTGCATTCCCATCTGCATCTGCCAGAACTACATTTATCTGCGCCTGCGTCTGCTTCTCTGCTTTTACAGTCAGCACACCATTACTCCAGTCGGTCAGATTCTGTCCAACGGCCATCCGTACGACACCCTGCTTATCTACTTCAAAATAAATCCGTGCCGGTGTCAGATAGGTCTCTGCACTGCCATCCGCACCCGGTGCTTTTTTGATCTCCAGATAATAGCTGCCGCCATAGTTCAGTGTCAGCGTCTTCTCCTCGCTGCCAAGATTCGTCAGCGTATCGCCAACCTTCTCATCTGCTGCATAGGCTACACTTCCATCCGGCTTCAGAATCGTATCTGCCGCATGAAGCTCAGCCTCTCCTCCTGATAGCACTGCCGCAGCAGCCTTTACATCTGCAAATTTCACAGACAGCTTCACGCCCGTCTGTGAATACCACATCAACTCCCGTCCAAGTGACGTCAGAGCGATGCCTGCATCCAGATCAATCGGAGACTCCTCTTCGGATGTTTCTGCCGGTTCACTCCCGGCTTCTGCTGCTGTCTCAGACTGCTCCGGGACTTCTGTGACAACCTCTGTCTCAATCGTCAGCCCCTCTGACTGGGCTTCTGTCGCACCCGCCGTCTGCGCTTCCGTTATCTGCTCGGTTTGCGCTTCTGCCGCGCCCGCCGCCTGCACTTCCGTTACCTGCTCGGTCTGCGCCTCCGTCGCACCTGCCGTCTGCGCTTCCGTTACCTGCTCGCTCTGCGTCTCCGTTACCTGTTCGGTCCGGGCTTCCGTCTCACCCGTCGTCTGCGCCTCCGTTACCTGCTCGGTCTGCGCCTCCGTGTCTGATTCAGTCTCGGTCGCAGCCTCTGTCACGGCTTCGGTTTCCGCCTCATCCTTTGCTCCCTTGATATACGCAACACGCAGCAGCTTCTGTACACCATCTGCAACGGTCACTTTCTTCGCATATACCGCTCCACTTAAGTCGGATCCGACCGTCACCGCAGCCTTCGGTGCAAGAAATGTTCCCTGCAGCCCGCTGCCGGAGGACAGATTTACCGTACCCTCAAAGGCCTGGTATTTACCCTTCTCCAGCGTCGCAAAATTGTAAAGAATGTCTCCCGCCTGCGTTGCTTTTGTATAGGAAACGTTCTGTCCCTTATTTTTCATCGCATATCCGGAAAAGCTCAGCGTCTGATCCTTTTTCGCCGCAATGATATTGACGACAAAATACTGATCGGTAACGTCAATCACCTTATCCTTAAAAAGCTTCTCCAGTTGCTTCGTGTCCAGCTTTCCGTCCTTATCTGCATAGAGATTGATGACTTCTACTTTTGAAGTTGACTGTCCGTTGGCCAGCGTCTTCGAAAGTCCGGACAGTCCATCGACTGCCGCTTTGCCATCCGTTCCATCCAGAATCCAGTCTGCGCCGACCTGCTCTTTCAGTGTATCCGGAAGTATCACGCTGTCGGCTGCAAACAGCTTTGTCCGCACGCTGCCAAGTCTGGAAGTAACCGTCGACTCCTCGATCTTTTTTCCATCATTGACCCGATCCGAAGCTTCGGTCTCTTTCTCTTTTTTCTTTTCCGTCTCTTTTTCTGTAGCCTTTTCTGTCTCGGTCTGTGGAGCCTGTGTCTCCGGTGCGGATGTCTCCGTCTGCGGAGCCTGTGTCTCCGGTGTGGACGTCTCCGTCTGTGGAGCCTGTGTCTCCGGTGCGGACGTCTCTGTCTGCGGAGCCTGTGTCTCCGGTGCGGATGTCTCCGTCTGTGGAGCCTGCGTCTCCGGTGCAGGCGTCTCTGCCTGTGTCTGTATCTGCGTCTCCGCCTGTGTCTGTGCCTCCTCTGCCAGCGTGGTCACGCCACACTGCTGCAACAGCATCGCAGCTGTCAGAACAGAGGCTGCCAGTTTTTTGAATCTGCTTTTCATCCTGTTCTCCCCTTTCTGCTTCCGGTTCTTCCCCTTCTGCTTTTTTATGTATTCCGGATGATAGGCCGGATCTATCTCCGGCGATTCTTTTTTCTTAGTTAGTATAATACATTCCTCCATACCCGTAAACCAAAAGATTCTTAAGAAGTTCTTGCGTTTCATGTCGTTTTTGCGCGGACAAAAATCCGTATAATTTGCCCTCTGTTTTTCATTCTTTACAACTATTTTCAGAAAATTTTTTCATTATTTGAGCATGCTCAGAATGTTTTGTGGAATTTCCCTTAATTCTCTATGCAAAATGCACAAAATTCGCACCCGGAAGCTTAGTGAAAAGGCCGATTTTGTCCGTGCTCAGTCTTTCCAGATTGAAATCACCCTGTGCTCATGTTACAATCAGCGCACAGAAAACGGGAGAAAGAAACCTGTAAACACTTTCATTCAAGGAGGGACACTATGAAAAAGAAAACCAGACAGACCGGATTATTATTATCCGTGCTCATGCTCGCTACGACCAGCCTTTATCCGGTTTCCGCATTTGCGGAGGAAACCACAGAGGCTCCGACAGAAGCCGTAAGTGAGGCTGCTGAAAAATCTGATGCCAAAACCATGATGACCGGCAACTGGGCTCCGGCCACCCGGGAGCGTATCCAGTCTGTCATCGACGCAAACGCAGACAGCGGGCGCTATGTTGTATTCGACTTCGACAATACATCTGCTATTTTTGACGTAGAGGAAGCGCTGCTCGCTTACCAGATCGAAAATCTGCAGTTCAAGATCGACCCGGCAGAGCTTGGCGATATTCTTGAGACGCAGATTCCGTCCTTAGACGAACCGGTCGGAAAGAATCTCGCAGACGGCGATGTGACCGTAGCAAATCTGGTCGCTGATCTCACTTCCGACTATCAGTGGCTGTATGATAATTATGAGGGCTTCGGTGCAGGCGGAACCTACGACCTTACCTATATCCATGCAACCAATCAGTATGAGGACTTTGCAGCTAAGCTCCGCTACATGTATACTGCAGTAGGCGATACCTTTGATGCATCTGTTTCTTATCCGTGGGTTACTTACCTTTTTGCCGGCATGACTCCGGACGAAGTATATGATCTGGCGCTTGCTTCCCATACCTACTGGTCCAACTACGGACGCTACAGCAAGACAGTCTGGACCTCTCCGGTTGAGCTGGAAGGCGAGAGCGGCGTAATCACCACAAGCTTCATCACCGGAATTACTTTCACAGATGAACTGCAGAATCTCTACCAGACCCTGATGGCAAACAATATTGACGTTTATATTATCTCCGCTTCTTTCATCGATGTTATCCGTGCCGCAAACGACAACTTCGGCTACAACGTTCCGGAGGATCATGTCTTTGCAATGCGCAACGTGCTCAAGGACGGCAAGTACACGAACGAATATGACTACAACTGGGGCGGCGAGGGCAAATATGCTCAGACGCAGGCTGCAGGTAAGAGTACAATAATCACCAATTTCATCGCTCCGAATTATGACGGTGCAGGCCCTCTGATGGTATTCGGCGACAGTGCAGGCGACTGGAATATGATGACTGACTGGATGGAAAGCGGCGATACACAGCTCGGCGTGATCTTCAACCGTTACCGTAAGACAAGCGATCCGATCTGGCAGGGTTCCACAGAAGCAGCGGAATCTATCGGAAATGCAGACGCACGCTTTGTCCTGCAGGGAAGAGATGAGAACCACGGACAGCTCCGTCCGTCCGAATACTCCATTCTCCTTGGCGAGACCGAGGAAGTACTGGTACGTCCGGCAGAGTAACATCAAACAAACTAAATCTGACAAAAGTCGTTTTCTCCCGTAATACCCTGACAAAGGGGCTGTCGCACTCACGTGCGGCAGCCCCTTTGTATTGTCCTGCTTTCTTATTTAGTTCCGAAAATACGGTCTCCGGCATCGCCAAGACCCGGAACGATGTATCCGTGCTCATTGAGATGCTGATCCAGCGCTCCGATATAAATATCGACATCCGGATGAGCCTTCTTCATTGCCTCTACGCCTTCCGGTGCTGCAATGATGCAGAGGAAGCGGATATTTTTTACTCCCTTATCCTTGAGCATCTGGATCGCTGCCACTGCTGATCCGCCGGTCGCGAGCATCGGATCTACGACAAATACCTCCCGCTCGTTGGAGTCAGCCGGAAGCTTACAGTAATACTCTACCGGCTTTAAGGTCTCCGGATCACGGTACAGTCCGATGTGGCCTACCTTTGCTGCCGGAATCATTGCAAGCATTCCCTCTACCATTCCAAGGCCTGCACGCAGAATCGGAACGACTGCGAGCTTCTTTCCACTCAGCTCTTTGACTGTTGTCCTGCAGATCGGCGTCTCGATCTCGATATCTGTCAGCTTCAGATCTCTCGTCGCCTCATAGCACATATACATGGCGATTTCTCCGATCAGCTCCCGGAACTCCTTAGAGCCGGTCTCCTTTTTTCGAATCAGTCCTACCTTGTGCTGGATCAGCGGATGATCCATAACTACTATTTTCTGCATAATTTCCTCCTAATATATAAAGATATTGGGGTCAAAAAGTATTTTGCCCCTATGATACACGGATTGTTTTGCTCAATCCTCATCAATCATTCGGATCCGGCGTGCATGACGCTCTGCGCCGGAAAATTCCGTATCAAGGAACGTATCGACAATCTTCATTGCAAGTCCTGTTCCCGTCACACGCGCACCCATTGCCAGAATATTGGCATCGTTGTGCAGACGGGTAGCCTCAGCACTGAAGCAATCTCCGCAGACGGCCGCACGGAGCCCTTTATAGCGGTTGGCTGTAATGGAAATGCCGATACCGGTGCCACAGATCAGAATACCACGATCGCATCTCCCCTCCTGAATCTCTTTTACTACTTTCTTTGCATACACCGGATAGTCTACCGCATCCTCTGAATAAGTACCGCAGTCTGTATATTCCAGTCCACGCTCCTCCAGGTGCTTTTTGACTTCCTGCATCAGGCCATAGCCGGCCTGATCACAACCCAATGCTAACATAACAGTTCCTCCTCATTCAATTGTACTACAAGCTTCGCAATCAGAGCTTCCAGCTCTGCAAAACACTTCCCATAATCTGCCAGCGAGCCGCCATATGGATTGGAGATCCCCTCCCGTACTCCGACGTACTCATTCAGCACCGGAATCAGCAGAGAATATTCTTCGCCAAACTCCACCTGAATCTTCTGCTTCACACTCTCATCAAGCGCAATCACCAGCGTACGGTCTTCAAAATCTTCCCGGACAAGCGGATCACTCATGTGATTCTTCATCGTCAGCCCATTGCTGACCAGAACCGCCTCTGCCTTTGGATTGATCGGCTCCGGAAACAACACCACCACACCCTTGGATGTGATCTCCAGCTCCTCCAACAGAAATTTGCTCTGCAAAATGGCCTCTGCCATCGGACCAAGCGCCGTATCACTGCTGCTCACAAAGATAAGTCTGTCGTATTTCTTCACCTTTTTGCTCCTTATCGCCTCATACCCGGATAATCTGATGTCCGGCTGCCTTAATCAGACGGTTCATAATCGCCTGACCGATCTGTGGCGTCTCAAACGCCTCTGAATATATCACAGAAATATCGGATTCGTCAAACTCCCGGAGCAGCCCGAACAGGTGCTGCGCAATCGTAATCTCATCTTTTCTGCTTCCGATCGAGCGCACATCTCCATCCTTATAATAAGGAAGAGACTCATCTGTCCCAATCACGCCGACCTTTTTCCCTTCAGAGATCTGCTGCTGCACCAGCTCATTGATTTTCCTGCGAACCTTTTCGGCTTCTCCTTCTACGATAATCAGATCTGCCTTTGGTGCATAGTGGCGATACTTCATACCTGGCGCCTTTGGATGTACGCCTGACTCCGGCGCGATCAGTCCACGGTCCATCTCGACCTCGCCGAGCACCTTCGTCAACATCTCCTGATTGATATAGCCTGGCCGAAGAATCGTCGGGGCTCCGTCTGTCAGATCTACAATCGTAGACTCCAGACCGATGTCCACAGTTCCGCCATCAATGATCATATCAATTTTTCCATTTAAATCCTCTGCCACATGCTCTGCCTTTGTCGGGCTCGGACGTCCGGATGTATTCGCGCTCGGAGCCGCCACATAGCCGCCGCCTGCCCGGATCAGCGCCCGCGCAATCGGATTCACCGGCATCCGTACTGCAACGGTCTTTAGTCCGCCGGTCGTCGCATATGGCACCAGATCTGATTTATTCAGTATCATTGTGAGCGGACCTGGCCAGAATGCGTCCGCAAGTCGCTTCGCAGCCTCCGGGATCTCCGATACGATCGCCCTGATCGCCTCCCAGTCTGCAATATGGACAATCAGTGGATTGTCTGACGGTCTTCCCTTTGCTGCATAAATTTTTGCGGAAGCCTCCGCATCCAGTGCGTTGCCACCGAGTCCGTACACCGTCTCAGTCGGGAATGCCACGAGTCCTCCTTGTTTCAATATCTCACCGCCCAGCCGGATCCCTTCTTCCGAAATCCCGCTGCGCATATCTTCCAGAATTGTCTGCATTTCTATTCCTGCCTTTCCAATCCTGTATAGTATACCACTTTGCCCGACATTTTGAAACACTTTTCTGATTTCCTGTACCCAAAGCTTCTACTTTGTGGTAAAATATTACTAACTTTTTTAGAAAACGGAGGCTATTATGAGCGAAGAAGTAAAAAACATGAATGAAACCAAGCCGGAAACCGCTACAAAAGAGACTGCGGCTCCGGTAGAGACAATGGCAGATTATGAGGATGCAATCAACGCTTCTTTAAAGCCGATCCATGAGGGTGATATTCTGACCGGTGAGGTCATCGGCGTATCTGAAGATACCGTGACACTCGACTTCGGTTCTTTCACTGACGGAATCATTCGTCTGGAAGATGCAAGCGATGATCCGAACTTTACCTTCAACGAGATTCAGGTCGGACAGACCATCTCTGCGACTGTCATCCGCCGCGACGATGGCGAAGGACACATCCTTCTCTCTATGAAAGAGGCTGCTGCCGTACTCGGCTGGGAGCGTCTTGAGCAGCTCTTAAAGGATCAGTCCAATATCACGGTAAAGATCAGCGAGGCAGTCAAAAGCGGCGTAGTCGCTTATGTAGAAGGCATCCGCGGCTTTATCCCGGCCTCCAAGCTGGCTCTGGAATATGTAGAAAATCCGGAGGACTGGGTCGGAAAAGAGATCGAGGTCCGCGTCATCACCGCCGATCCGGAGGATAAAAAGCTCGTGCTCTCCGCAAAAGAGATCCTGCGCGAGAAAGAAGCAGAAGAGCGCAAGCAGCGCGTATCGAATGTAGAAGTCGGCCTCGTGACCGAGGGAACGGTGGAATCTCTGATGCCATACGGTGCGTTTGTCCGTCTCTCCAACGATCTGACCGGACTCGTACACGTCTCCCAGATCTGCCAGCAGAGAATCAAGCACCCGGGTGTCGTGCTCAAAGAAGGGCAGACCGTCAAAGTCAAGGTCATCGGCATCAAAGACGGCAAGATCAGCCTGAGCATGAAGGCTCTTGAGGATGTCGCAGCTGTCGAGGTCGAGGAAGAGACCTACGAGATGCCGGAAACTGAGGCAGCGACGACCTCCCTTGCTTCTTTATTTAAAAACATTAAGCTGTCCTGATGCGCTAAACCACAATACCCCGACGCTTCCTCTTATATAGTCATATTTACTATACAGAGTCAACGTCAGGGTATTTTTATTATCTTCTCACTGCATCCTTCATGGACTTTACATACTCTTTCACATACGGTACACACGCCTCTTTATACTGCCCGCAGAGCTTCACGATCGCGGATCCGACGATCGCCCCGTCTGATTTCGCCGCCATCGCAGCTGCCTGCTCCGGTGTCGAGATGCCAAAACCGACCGCGCACGGAATATCCTTTGCTGCCTTCACGAGCTGTACCATCGCACCGATGTCGGTCGTGATCGCAGAACGCATACCGGTCACGCCAAGAGAGGAGACGCAGTATACGAACCCTTCCGCCTCTTTTGCAATCTGAGTGATCCGCTCATGGGAGGTCGGTGCAATCAGGGAAATCAGATCCAGGCCATATTTTTTACACACCGAATCGAACTCCTCCTTTTCCTCAAACGGCACATCCGGAAGAATCAGGCCGTCCATACCAAGACTGGCCGCCTTCTGGATAAAGCGCTCCGTACCATAGGAAAAGACAACATTCGCATACGTCATGAACACCATCGGAATCTTCGTATTCTGTCGGAGCCGCTTTACCATATCAAAAATTTTATCGGTCGTAACGCCACCGCTTAAGGCACGCACATTCGCTGCCTGAATGACCGGCCCTTCCGCAGTCGGATCAGAAAACGGGATTCCGAGTTCAATCAAATCTGCGCCTGCCTCTTCCATCGCGTAGATGAGCTGCTCCGTCACTTCAAGTGACGGATCTCCGCAGGTCAGAAACGGGATAAACGCCTTTCCATTTGCAAATGCTTCCGCAATTCTCTTATTCATGAATATCCTCCCCTCTGTAACGTGCAATCGCTGCACAGTCCTTGTCACCGCGGCCGGAAATCGTAATGACTACGCACTGGTCCTTTCTCATCGTCGGTACAAGCTTCTTCGCATAGGCAACGGCATGTGCACTCTCTATCGCCGGGATGATGCCCTCGATCCGGGAGAGATACTCAAATGCATCCACTGCCTCCTCGTCTGTCACCGGCACATATTCAGCACGTCCGGTATCGTACAGGTGTGCATGCTCCGGACCGATACCCGGATAATCGAGTCCGGCTGAAATCGAGTAGACCGGGGCGATCTGCCCGTATTCATCCTGACAGAAATAGGACTTCATGCCATGGAAAATGCCAAGCCTTCCTGTCGCGATGGTCGCCGCTGTCTCTGCCGTATTGACGCCGCGTCCGGCTGCCTCACAGCCAATCAGGCGCACGCCCTCATCCTCAATGAAGTGATAAAAGGTGCCGATCGCATTGGATCCGCCACCGACGCATGCCAGCACCGCATCCGGCAGTCTTCCCTCCTTTTCCAGCATCTGCTGTCTGATCTCTTTGGAAATGACCGCCTGAAAATCACGCACGATCGTCGGAAACGGATGCGGCCCCATGACCGAGCCGAGTACATAATGCGTATCTGCAATCCGGTTCGTCCACTCACGCATCGTCTCTGATACGGCATCCTTCAGGGTCGCTGTCCCGGAGGTCACCGGATGCACCGTTGCACCGAGCAGACGCATTTTATAAACGTTCAGTGCCTGACGCTTTGTGTCTTCCTCACCCATAAATACTTCACATTCCATGCCCATCAGTGCTGCCACTGTCGCTGTCGCCACTCCGTGCTGACCGGCTCCGGTCTCCGCAATGACACGGGTTTTTCCCATTTTCTTCGCCAGCAGTACCTGACCGAGCACGTTGTTGATCTTATGCGCACCGGTGTGGTTCAGATCCTCGCGCTTCAGGTAAACCTTCGCGCCGCCAAGATCCTCCGTCATATGTGAAGCATAGTACAGGCGGGAGGGCCGACCGGCATACTCATTGAACAGCTCTGTCAGCTCCCGGTTAAATTCCGGATCGTCTTTATAATGAAGGTATGCCTCTTCCAGCTCGATCACTGCATTCATCAGTGTCTCTGGGATGTACTGGCCTCCGTGGATTCCAAATCTTCCTTTTGACATATTGGTTCTTCCTTTCTTCTGTTGTCTTACCTGTTCTTTCTCCAGGCATTTTATGATGTTATACACGGATTACTTCACATTTCATGCTCTCACAATCCGCACTGCCTCCCGTATCTTCCCGGCATCTTTCCTGCCATCTGTCTCAAGACTGCTGGAGAGATCAACCGCAAAGGGTCGCGTCCTCCGGATCGCCTCTTCCAGATTGTCGACTCCAAGCCCGCCCGCCAGAAAAAATGGCGTTTTATTTTCTGCAGCCTTTGACCGCTCCAGCAAGGACCAGTCAAACGTCCGTCCGGTTCCTCCGCCACCCTGATCCAGCAAAATGTAATCGGCAGGACTGGCAAATGCCCGCTGTACATCCTCCTGTGTCCGAATGGAAAACGCCTGAACTACCGGTCGCCCCGTCTGTTCTTTCACTGCTTCCACATACGACGCATCCTCCTGCCCGTGCAGCTGAGCCATCGCAAGTACGCCATCCTGCAGCAGACCCACGATCAGCTCCACCGGCGCATTGACAAAGACGCCGACAGAAACGATCCCGTGGTCGAGCAGCGCCGTCAGCCTTCGAAGCTGTTGGACGGACACATTTCTGCGGCTTTTCGGTACTTCCACTACAAAGCCTGCGTAGTCCGGCTTCACCTCATTGACAGCTTCGATATCCTCCGGGCGGCTCAGGCCGCAGATCTTGATTTTCGTTCGCTGTGAAGCTCCTGTTTCTTCCTGTTTCCGTATTACACACACAGTATACTTCCTTTCCACACCTGTACTTCCTGCTGTTCTGCCGCTATGGCAGCTTTCTGTGTCCTTGCTGCCAGAAGCAGACGGCACCTTTTTCTACAGAATCATTCCTCCGTTCAGCTCTTCCAGGGCTTCCCGCTTTTTCGGACTGCGCATCAGCGTCTCACCGATCAGCACCGCATCTACATGATTCTCCCGAAGTACCTGAATGTCCTGTGCTGTCCGGATCCCACTCTCAGAGACATAGGCCGCCTCCTCCGGAATCAGGCTCCGCAGCCGGACGCTGTTCGTCACATCGACCTGAAACGTCTTCAGATCCCGGTTGTTCACACCGATGATGCGCGCACCACTTACTGCTGCCCGGCAGGCCTCTGTCTCGTCATGTGCCTCGACCAGCGCATCCATTCCAAGGGACTCTGCCAGCTCCCGATAGGCGCGCAGCTGTGCATCATCCAGAATTGCACAGATCAGAAGCACTGCCGATGCACCAAGCAGACGCGCCTGATAAATCATATACTCATCGACGGTAAAATCCTTGCGCAGCACCGGAATCTCTACCTGCGCTGCAATCTCCTGCAGATATGTATCCTTTCCGAGGAACCGAAACGGCTCCGTCAGACAGGAGATTGCGGATGCACCCGCTGCCTCATATTCTTTTGCAATGTCCAGATACGGAAAATCCGAAGCGATCAGCCCCTTCGAGGGCGACGCTTTTTTTACCTCACAGATATAGGACATCCCAGGCTTTTTTAAAGCCTCATAAAAGCTCTGTTTTGTTTTTTTTTGCTCCGTCGCTTCGATCTGACGGATCAGCTCTTCCATCGGCGTCTGCCTTTTTTCCGCCTCGATCCGTTCCCTCGTCTGCGCCGCGATTTGCTCCAGAATGTTCATCTCTGCTCCTCCGCATTGGATTCCCGGATAAATTCCTCCAGCTTTGCAAGTGCCGCTCCACTGTCAAGTAGCTGCTCTGCCCGACGCACACCTTTCGCAATCGTTTCAGCCTTTCCTGCGATGTAGAGCGCCGCTCCCGCATTCAGGCAGACCGCCTGACGCTTTGCACCCTGCTCCGCTCCTGTCAGGATCGCCCGTGTGATCTGTGCATTCTCTTCCGGCGTGTCTCCCTGTAAAGCATCCTTCTCGCATCGCTCATATCCAAACTGCTCCGGCGCGAGCTCATAGCTTGTAAAGGTTCCATCCTTGATCTCGCACACAGAGGTCGGCGCACTCATCGAAATCTCATCCAGACGATCCTGTCCGTATACGACCATTCCGCGTGTCACGCCAAGATTCGCCATGACCTGTGCCAGCGACTCGACCAGCGACTGGTCAAATACGCCCATCAGCTCCATGTTCGCGCCCGCCGGATTGCTGAGCGGTCCTAAGATATTAAATACCGTTCGAATGCCCAGCTCTTTTCGGATCGGAGCCACATACTTCATTGCCACATGATAATTCTGCGCAAACAGGAAACAGATATTGATCTTACGCAACAGCTCGGCGCTTTTTTCCGGAGATACGGTAATCTTCACCCCCAGCGCTTCCAGTACGTCTGCAGCCCCGGACTTTGAGGACGCTGCCCGATTGCCATGCTTTGCGACCGGAACGCCTGCTGCCGCAATGACCAGTGAGGAGGTTGTCGATATATTGAAGGAATTCGATCCATCTCCGCCGGTTCCTACGATTTCAAGTACATCCAGATTGTGAAGAAGCTTTACACAGTGCGCGCGCATTCCGGCTGCCGATGCGGTAATCTCATCGATTGTCTCTCCTTTCATGGCAAGTGCAGTCAGGTACGAAGACATCTGTACCGGCGTCGCCTCTCCTCCCATGATCTCATTCATGACCGCCTCTGCTTCCGCGTAGGTCAGATCCTGTTTCTTTGCCAGTTTTAAAATTGCTTCTTTAATCATAGCGGGTCCTCCTGTTCTGTTCCTGGTTCAGTTAAATTTTTCCACACATTTTATAAAATTTTCTATCATTTTCTTTCCTTCCGGCGTCATGACCGATTCCGGATGAAATTGCAGTCCAAATATCGGATCGTTCCGATGCTCGACTGCCATGACTTCTCCGTCCTCTGACTCTGCCGTAACGACCAGCTCCGACGGAAGCGTTTCCTTCTTTGCCGCAAGCGAATGATACCGCGCTGCCAAAAATGTCTCCGGCATGCCTGCAAAGATCCGGTTTTCCATCGTCTGACGGATCTGCTTTTGCTTTCCATGCATCAGCTGCTTTGCATAAGTGACCGTTCCGCCAAGCGCCTCGCAGATCGCCTGATGTCCGAGACAGACGCCAAGGATCGGAAGCTTTCCTGCAAAATACCGGATCGCCGGAATGCAGATGCCCGCATCCTCCGGCCTCCCCGGCCCCGGTGAGAGGATCAGCGCCGCTGGCTGCATCGCCTCAATCTCCTCCACCGTACAGTCATCATTTCGTATCACCCGGATATCCGGATATACCGATCCGATCAGCTGATAAAGATTGTAAGAAAAGCTGTCATAATTATCAATCAATAGAATCATTCCAGTCCCTCCTCTGCCTGCTTGATGGCTGCACGCACGGCCCGCGCTTTGTTGCAGCACTCTTCGAATTCCTTTTCCGGTACGCTGTCTGCCACGATCCCGGCTCCGGAACGGATGCATATTTCACCGTTCTTTTTGTAGACCAGACGAATCGCGATGCAGGTGTCCAGATTTCCCGCAAAATCCAGATAGCCGATTGCTCCTCCGTAAATACCACGCTTGCTCTGCTCCAGCTCCTCGATAATCTGGCAGGCGCGGAACTTTGGCGCTCCGGATAAGGTTCCTGCCGGCAGGATCGCATCAATAGCATCGACCGCATCCTTGTCATCCCGTATCACGCCGGTAACCGTTGAACCGATGTGCATAACGTGGGAAAAGCGCTCGATCTCCATATATTTTTCCACCTGCACGGTCCCGATTTTGCTGATTTTTCCGATATCGTTTCTGCCCAGATCGACGAGCATATTGTGTTCCGCCCGTTCCTTCTCATCAGCCAGCAGCCCTCGCTCCAGATCCTCATCCTCCTGCCGGGTCTTGCCACGGGGTCTTGTCCCGGCCAGCGGAAATGTACTGAGCTGACCTCTGTCGAGCTTTGCCAGCGTTTCCGGGGAGGCTCCTGCCAGCTCGATGTCGTCACTGGAAAAATAAAACATATACGGAGACGGGTTCGTCGCACGTAATACGCGGTAAGTGTCAAACAGGCTGCCCTCCGCCTTTGCCCGCATCGGATTCGACAACACCACCTGAAAGATGTCCCCCTCATGGATATAATGCTTTGCCTTTTCGACCATCTCACAGTATTTCTCTTTTGGAAATTGCGGCTGGATTTTGGATGTCAGCTTCAGCTTTTTAAACTGCTTCGGCTCTCCATTTTGTAAAAGCGCTGCCATCTCAGCAAGCTTTTGTACGGCACGGTCGTACGCATGCTTCAGTGGCTCCTCTCCTGTCAGCACACCGGTAATCAGCAATACCTTCTGTCGATAATGGTCAAATGCAATGACAGAATCAAACAGCATCAAATCCATGTCCCGGAAGTCCTGCTGCTCATGATCCGTCAGCTTTAGCTTTGGCTCACTGTACTTGATATAATCGTAAGAAAAATATCCGACCAGCCCTCCGGTAAACGGCGGCATCTTTTCCAGAATCGGACTTCTGTACTGAGCCAGTATGCTTCGAAGCGTATCGCCCGGATGCGTTACCGTAAACCCGTCCTGCTGCGTCTGTCCATCCGGCCCTGTTTTCCGGATTTTCATCTGTCCGTCCGTACAGGTGATTTCCATCGTCGGCTGGTATCCA
>OLNW01002184.1_pt1 | contig 17432 bp, 14 predicted proteins | sample 1672121 | NCBI WGS metagenome assembly OLNW01 (sample SAMEA3136648, study PRJEB25190) | human gut metagenome
GTGACTGTTCTGTGTGCTTGGAAAGACTTAAAAAACGGAAGGTTACGTTAAAGCAATGCGAGGCTACTGTCTGAAGCGGCAGCGAGTTTGCCGAACATTGCTTTGTTTTTAGTAATCTTTCGTTTTTCTTAGTCTTTCCTGTATACAGAACCCGGAGCATGAAGCAATCCCTCAATGTCTGTCTATTAGAATAAACTTTATCAGCGCTATCTGATTTCGTCCGCACTCGAAAAAGAATCCCTCCGCTAAATCTTTATTCCCCCTGTTTTACTTTCTGCCAACATGTGCTATAATCGTAAAAGCATGAATGTTGCTTATCATTATCTATACGCAGCAGACAAATAAGCAAAAGAACTAGAACAGAATAAATCATTTAAGGAGTATAAAATTATGAAAATCATTGTATTAGCAGGAGGCTTAAGCACAGAACGTGACGTATCACTTTCTTCTGCTGCCGGAATCTGTCGTACATTAGTTGAAAAAGGACATGATGCATTCCTTCTGGATGTATTCATGGGATTAGAGAATGCGCCGGAGAATCTGGAGGATGTCTTTACTCTTCCGGATCACGGGCTTGAGATTGTAAAGAATATCAGCACGGAGGAACCGGATCTTGAAGCTGTCAAGGCTTCCCGTCCGGATCAGTCAGACTGCTTCTTCGGCCCGAATGTAATCGAACTTTGCCGTCTGGCTGACATTACTTTCCTCGGTCTTCACGGTGGAGAAGGAGAGAACGGAAAGCTTCAGGCATCTTTCGATCTGCTTGGTATTAAATATACAGGACCTGACTCTCTTGGATGTGCGGTTGCAATGCACAAAGGTGTTGCAAAGCAGATCTTCCTTGAGTCTGGCGTAGACACTCCGGGAGGTGGAACGATTTATAAGAACTCTAAAGATCAGTCTTACCAGTCACTTGGTCTGACACTTCCTGTTGTTGTTAAACCTTGCTCCGGTGGTTCCAGTATCGGAGTATATATTGTAAATACAGATGAAGAATATGCAGAGGCTCTGAAGAAGTCCTTCCACTACGAAGATGAACTTGTTGTTGAGCCATACATTAAGGGGCGTGAGTTTGCATGCGGTATCATTGACGGAACAGCACTTCCTCCGATCGAGATCATCCCGAAGACAGGATTCTTTGATTATGCGAATAAATATCAGGACGGAGCTACTTCTGAAGTATGCCCGGCTGATATTCCGGAAGAAGTTGCAGAGCGCATGAAGGAACTTACTGTAAAAGCGTTCAATGCACTGAAACTTAATGTTTACAGCCGTGCAGACTTCCTGCTTGACGCAGAGGGTAATCTGTTCTGCCTGGAGATGAATACCCTTCCTGGAATGACTTCCGCAAGTCTTCTCCCGAAGGAAGCTAAGGTTTATGGAATCGAATACGGCGATCTTTGCGAACTGATCATTAAGAAGTCCATGGAGGCAAGATATTAATGAAACATATGACATTATCTGAAATCGCAGATGCCTGCTGCGGAATTTATTGCGGTGATCCTGCATTCTTAGACTGTGAGGTCTCAAGTGTTGCGATCGACAGCCGTAAAGTAGTAAAAGATACTCTTTTCGTTGCGATCAAAGGTGCCCGTGTTGACGGACACAGTTTTATCCCGCAGGTCATGGAAGCAGGTGCACTCTGTTCCCTCTCTGAGCAGGATCTTGGTGACGTTGATTATCCTTATATCCGCGTTTCATCCTGCACAGAAGCATTGAAAGACTTAGCTGAACACTATCGCCGTTCCCTCGATATCAAAGTTGTAGGTATCACTGGAAGTGTTGGAAAGACAAGCACAAAAGAAATGATCGCATCTGTACTTTCCGAGAAATATAATGTACTGAAAACAGAAGGAAACTTCAACAATGAGATTGGACTTCCTCTGACCGTATTCAATATCCGTGAGGAACATGAGGTTGCAGTTCTTGAGATGGGAATCAGCCACTTTGGAGATATGAAACCACTGGCTAAGATTGCCCGCCCGGATGTGTGCGTGATCACTAATATCGGATATGCACATCTTGAGAATCTTGGAACAAGAGACGGAATCCTAAAGGAAAAGAGTTCCATGACAGACTACATGAATCCGAAAGGTTCTGTTATCTTCAACGGGGATGATGATAAGCTGAAAAGCTACACTTCCCGTGATGGAAGAACTCCTGTTTACTTCGGTCTTACCTCTTCCTGCCCGTTCCATGTGGAAAATATTGAACGTAAAGGATTAAAAGGAACATACGCTGAGTTTGTTACTCCAACATCCCGTTTCCATGCACATATCTCAATTCCGGGAGATCATATGATCTATAACGCTTTAGCCGGAGTTGCTGTCGGATATGCGCTTGGCATGAATAATGATGAGATTGCACGCGGAATTGAAAAGCTCGTTCCTATTGCCGGACGTAATAACCTGATTGAAGCAAAGCATTACACGATCATTGATGACTGCTACAATGCCAATCCGGCATCTATGAAGTCCTCTCTTGACGTACTTGCATATGCAGATACAAGAAAGGTCGCTATTCTTGGCGATATGGGGGAACTTGGTGCAGATGAGCTTGCGATGCACCGCGAAGTCGGAGCATATGCAGCATTTAAAAACACTGATGTTTTGGTCTGCATCGGAGCCCTTTCCAAAGATATGGCAGAAGCTGCAAAGGAAACTGTTCTTGCAACAGAGAAGAACATGAAAGTTTTCCATTTTGACACAAAAGAAGACTTTTACCAGAATATGGGACAGATTCTCAAAGAAAATGATACGATTCTGGTCAAAGCTTCCCACTTTATGGAATTCCCTGAGATTGTGAAGAAACTGTCAGAAGAAGCATAAGCTGAAACCACACTGAAAATATACGTCAGTCTTTAAAAAAGAGTTGAAACTTCTGCCTGGATCATTCTAGCTGATTCAGGCAAATGGTTTCAACTCTTTTTCAGATTCTATTATCTTATTCTACTTTTCACTCTATCCCGAGTGCTTTTCCTACCATCTGGAATTCTCCTTCATAAATGCAGTTCGGCAGGGTACCATCCACAATACCCTTCCTGCATTCTTCGAAATCCATCCAGATCACTTCTTCCACTTCAGATTCCTGTAATTTCAAATTTTTAATATCCACTGGTTCTCTATAAAGATATACGGTACTGCGTTCATTGTCACGGAATGGTTTTCCATGAAATTCAGCTTCAAACTGTCCTCTGTGTGTTCCGATAAACTGAAGCTGATCTTCTCCTGCATGAATTCCAAGTTCTTCTTTCATCTCACGCAGTGCACTTTCCATCAGTTCATCCCCGGCACTGACATGCCCTGCTGAAGAAATGTCATACGCTCCCGGGTTCGAATCTTTACATTCACTTCGTTTCTGAAGGAGTACATCATAACCACTCTCCTGATTCGGACGTACAATCCAGATGTGTACCGTTGAATGCAATGTTCCATCTCTATGTGCAACACCGCGTTCTTTCACCTGTCCGGTTTTATTTCCATCTTCATCAATCACATCAAAAAGTTCCATCGGCTTTCCGTTGAGTGCCACATACTCAAGCACATCAGATTTATTATACACAAGCTTTAAAGAGAAAAATTCCTCGTCTTCGTCCATCAGACGGAAGAAAATCTTGTCTCCCTCCCATAGATTCAGGTCTTTTATCTTTTCTTTCTCCACCCATTCAAGAATCCCCTCGTCACATTCGATCGGATCACCTGTAAATCCGTCTGCTGTATACAGTGACATATATTCCACTACATCTTCTCCATATACAAATGTCACGATTCCTCTGTATTTCCAGGAAGTCAATGTATAACCGGTCTCCTCCTTCACTTCACGCAGAAGGCATTCCTCCGGACTCTCTGCATATTCAAAATGTCCGCCGACGCCGATCCATTTATCCTTATTCACATCATTTTTCTTCACTACTCTGTGAAGCATCAGATATTTTCCGTCTTTTTCAATATAACATAATGTGCTTTGTCTGTTCATCGTACCCCTCTTTTCTTTTCACTATCTCTATGTCTGATGCAGGTACACAATCGCTTAGCCTGCAGTTTATGTTAAACTCAACAGTTATAGTATAACATATTTCTTCATGAATCGAACCTTAACTTGTAAACCGTGCGCAACTAAATTATAATGATGTTATCTATGGAAACGATGCGTTGCTGATTGCACGCATGTGAACCGCAGCAACGATTCAATGGGGGATATTATTTATGTGGTCAAGAAAAGAGCTCAAGAAAAAGGCGCGTATTTTAATAAAATCAAACTATTGGAGAAGTGTGTCTGTCTGCTTTCTGATTGCAATGCTCACAGCTTCGTATCCAATTTCCCGCTCGTTATTTTTGAATTATTTTCCTGATAAGATTCAGACAAAGACAGCGCTTATTTTACCTGTTTTTATTTCTGCTGAAAGCTTCAGCAGTGCATTTCTCGATTTTATTCCTGATAATTTCATAGCCGCTGCCTTTTTGCATACGGTTCAAAATTACCTGAAGCGTCCGGACTTTATTGTCACTTCGTTTCTTACACTTGGGGTCATTCTTTCACTTTTATATAAGTTTTTTATCAGCAATCTTTTGATTGTCGGTGAGAAACGTTTTTTTGTTGAATCTTATAACTATGAAGATACGAATATTTCTAAAATATTCTTTTTATATAAGTTGCGTTACCTGGCAAATCCTTCCTGGGTGATGTTCTGCTACACGCTTTTTCAGAAACTTTGGGATTTAACAATTATCGGTGGAATTATTAAGCATTATGAATATAGCATGATTCCATATATCCTCGCAGAGAATCCAAAAATCAGTCAAAAGAATGCCTTTTTTCTCTCTAAACAGCTTACAAAGGGAAATAAATGGAAGCTCTTTTTGTTAGATTGTTCTTTCCTCGGCTGGGAGCTTTTATCTCTCTTTACACTTGGAATTCTGGACATCCTTTATGTCCGCCCGTACAAGATGAACTGTAAAGCATCCTTATATCTGTTTTTACGAAGAAACTATGTGCTTTCAAGAGCTCCTAAATATGAGCAGCTCAATGATTCTTATCTTGAGCATGTTCCTTCTGAAGATGAACTTCTGATCAGTAAAGCACTTTATGACGATTCTGAAGGTCCTTACACAAAGATCTCTTATTTTGCACCGCATCAGTATCCGGTATTTCTTTTTTCTGTGCAACCACCTATTGCCGCAGTAAAATCACCGGTCAATCCGGCGCAGAATTATGACTTTCTGTCCTGTGTATTTTTATTCCATGCCTTTTCTATTTTCGGATGGCTTTTGGAAATTATTTCCGAACTGCTCAGTTGCGGCACACTGGAAAATGTTACTCTTAAGACACTCCCATGGCTCCCGTTGTACGGAATCTGTGGGCTGCTCATACTGTTGCTGTTAAAGAAATATATCAAGAAGCCGGCTACTATGTTTATTATCAACTTTATTGTGTATACAGTTCTTGATTATCTCATCCAGCTGTTTCTTGATTTTGGCTTTGGAATTGAGCTTCCGAAATATCATTCTTATCTTGCTTTCATGAATGGAGAAGCATATCTTGGTGATGGGGCAGTATTTGCACTTCTCGGCTGTGCATTTTTCTATTACTTTGCTCCGCGCTGGAACAGTCTCTTCATAAAATTAAAGAAATGGATGAGAATTTTGATCTGTATCCTTCTGACAACAGTTTTTATATTTGATCTGCTGTCCGGCATAATCCAATATTGATTTTACTGATGAAAAATAGTAAAATCTTAATTATCAGTAAGGTTGGTTTTACTGTTGTGATTTTTTCTAATACAGTATGAACCGGTTCCCCCTGACAAACTATTACAGCTTAGAAGAAAGGGAAATATTATGAAAAAAAGAGTCGTTGTTGCACTGGGACACCGTGCACTTGGAACTACACTTCCAGAACAGAAAGTAGCCGTTAAAAGCACTGCCAAATGTATCGCTGATCTGATTGAAGCAGGCTATCAGGTTGCTATCACACACAGTAATGCTCCGCAGGTTGGTATGATCCACACTGCATTGAATGAATTTGCAAAGAACCATCCGGAATATACAGCATCCCCAATGTCTGTATGTACTGCCATGAGCCAGGGATATATCGGATATGACCTTCAGAACGGAATCCGTGAAGAGCTTCTCAACCGCGGTATCTACCGTACAGTCAGCACAGTCCTCACTCAGGTGATCGTAGATCCTTACGATGATGCTTTCTACACACCAACAAAGGTTCTCGGCCGTTATATGAACGCTGAGGAAGCAAATGAAGAACGCAAGAAAGGTAACTTCGTAGTGGAAGAACCAGGTAAAGGTTTCCGCCGTGCTGTTTCTGCTCCGAATCCGGTCAAGATTGTTGAACTCGACGCAGTGAAAGCTCTTCTTGATGCAGATCAGATTGTTATCGCAGCAGGTGGCGGCGGTATTCCGGTACTTGAGCAGGATAATCATTTACGTGGCGCAAGTGCTGTTATCGAGAAAGACCTCGCAGCTGGAAAGCTTGCAGAAGGAATTAATGCTGATCTTCTCATCATTCTTACAAATGTTGAGAAAGTATGTATCAACCTTGGCAAACCGAATGAGGAACCTCTGGATACAATTACTGTTGATCAGGCAAAAACTTACATGGAAGAGGGACATTTTGGAATTTACAACATGCTTCCAAAATTCCGTGCAGCAGTTGAATTCGTAGAGGGACACGAAGGCCGCAAAGCTTACATTACTTCCTTTGATAAAGTCTCTGATGCTCTGAATGGTAAGACCGGAACAGTAATCGAATAGATTGACAGATTGAACTTATTAGAAACATAACCTGGAACAGGCCGTGATTTCACATTTTAATTTTGTGAAATCACGGCCTGTTTTTTACTTTCCATCACAGATTTCTTTCACCCTGTTTTTTTGTGGAATAATATACTTTTAATTTCAAAATATCTCTTGATTTTTCATAAATATGTGCTATAGTATATACATATTCTAGATGTAGTATTAAAAACTATGTGTTATCATATAGATGAATTGGAGGTATATATTATGGAAAAAAGACTTTATATCAAAGAACCTGGAAGCGCAATTACACATTTTATTGGAATGATCATGGCAATTATCGCTGCAATACCACTTCTATACAGAGCAGCTCGTGAACCGAGCAAACTTTATATTGTATCGCTTACAATTTACGCAGCCAGCCTTATCTTGCTTTATGCGGCAAGTACCACTTATCACACATTTGATATTTCCGAGAAAGTGAATACGGTTTTAAAGAAGATCGATCACATGATGATCTCCGTTCTGATCGCCGGAAGCTACACACCTGTCTGCCTGCTGGTAATCGGTGGACGCAAAGGTATCACACTGTTATGTATCGTATGGGCATTCGCGATTGTCGGCATCCTTATCAAAGCCTTCTGGGTATTCTGTCCGAAATGGGTATCTTCCGTTTTATACATTGGCATGGGATGGACTTGCGTGCTTGCATTTTCTACAATCCTTGATAATCTGTCAACTGTTGCTTTCGGATGGCTTTTAGCCGGTGGTATCATCTATACAGTTGGCGGTGTTATCTACGCACTGAAGCTCCCGATTTTCAACAGCAAGCATAAGAATTTCGGAAGCCATGAAATCTTTCATCTGTTCGTAATGGGCGGAAGCATCTGTCACTTTATAGTAATGTATACATTCCTTCTACCGTAAATATAATTTATTGAAACGAAAAGAAGAAGGCTATCAACTACGCTTTATACTGTTATCGTAGTTAATAGCCTTCCTTTTTCATTTCGTTACTATTTACATTTCATGCGACCTACAACCTATCTCACTATCTCGCATCATACCTTATCCTACATTGAAAACTGGCTCTCATACAGATGATGATAGAAACCTTCCTTCTTCATCAGTACTTCATGATTTCCCTGTTCAATGATTTTTCCATCTTTCATTACAAGGATCACATCAGCCTCACGGATGGTTGACAGACGGTGTGCAACAATGAAAGTTGTTCTTCCTTCCATCAGTTTTGCAAATGCCTGCTGAATCTTGATCTCCGTTCTTGTATCGATGGATGATGTTGCTTCATCCAGAATTAACATCGGTGGTCTGCATAACATAACTCTTGCAATACAAAGCAGCTGCTTCTGTCCCTGTGAAAGCCCGCCACCATCTTCTGTGATCCATGTATCATATCCTTTTGGCAGACGACGGATATAATTATGGATATGAGAAGCTTTCGCTGCCTCGACAATCTCTTCTTCCGTTGCATCTGGTCTTCCCATAGCAATATTTTCACGGATTGTACCCGTTTTTAACCAGGTCTCCTGAAGCACCATTCCGTACCCTGCACGCAGACTTTTTCTTGTCATTTCGCGAATATCTATATCTTCTACTTTAATATTTCCTGCATTCACATCATAAAAACGCATCAGCAGATTGATCAAGGTTGTCTTTCCACATCCGGTCGGTCCGACAATCGCAATACGCTGTCCTGGCTTTACTTCCAGATTAAAATCTTCAATCAGATGCTGACCTGGCAGATAAGAGAATGAAACATCCTCTACTTTCACATTTCCATCAATATCCGTCAGATGAACTGCATGTTCCGGTTCCGGTATCTGCGGTTCTTCATCAATCAATGTAAATACTCTCTGCGCACATGCAATCGCATTCTGAAATTCTGTCACGACTCCGGAAATCTCATTAAATGGCTTTGTGTACTGATTTGCATAGCTCAAGAAACTGGACAATTGTCCTACGCTCATTGCACCGCGTACAACTGCAAATGCTCCGGTAATTCCAACTCCTGTGTAAACCAGACTGTTAACAAATCGTGTCGCCGGGTTCGTGATGGATGAGAAAAATGTTGCCCGCAAGGATGCCTCCTGCAATCTTTTATTCACTTCGTCGAAACGCTCTGTTGCATCTTCTCCGCGCCCAAATGCCTGAACCACTTTCTGGTTTCCGATCATTTCATCAATCAATCCTGTCTGCTCTCCACGTATTTCAGATTGCAGGCGGAACATACGAAATGTTCTCTTTGCAATAAAATTTGCTACAAAGAATGATACCGGTGTGATAAGAACCACAACAAATGTAATCGATACATTTACGGATAACATAAAACAAAATGTTCCGATAATCGTTGCAATACCGGTAAAAAGCTGTGTAAATCCCATCAGTAGTCCATCTGAAAACTGGTCAACATCCGCAATTACACGGCTTACAACTTCACCATACGGATGTCCATCAATATATTTCAACGGTAGCTGCTCTATTTTATCAAATGCTTCATTTCTGATATCCTGAACCATCTGATAGGTCATCTTGTTATTACACACATTCATCAGCCACTGTGCCAATGCCGTGATCAGTGTGCACACACCAATCTGAATCATCACCTGAATTACTCCCGGAAAATTCACTTTGCCTTTTCCGATCACATAATCAACTGCATGTCCTATCAGCTTTGGAATATATAATGTAAGCGCAACGGACACAGTCGCAAGCAGAATTGAAAATACGAGAAAAATTCTGTATCTTCCAAGTCGGCAGATTACTTCTTTCAATGTTGCTGCCTGACTTTTCTGTTTTTTCTCACTATTTGTCTTTCTTTTATCAGCCATTGATTACCGCCTCCTTTGGAAATTGTGAATAATAGATTTCCTGATAGATTGGACAATCCTTCAACAGTTCTTCATGTGTTCCGATTCCCGCCATTGCTCCATCATCCAACACAATGATCTGGTCTGCATGCTGAATAGATGCTGCTCTCTGAGATACGATAAATACGGTCGGCTGGTTTTTCATCTCTTTGATCGACTTGCGAAGTGCCGCATCTGTAGCAAAATCCAACGCTGATGCACTGTCATCAAGAATCAGGATCTCCGGTTTCCGAACCAGTGCGCGCGCAATCGTCATTCTCTGTTTCTGACCTCCGGAAAGATTTCTTCCCCCCTGTTCAATCTGAAATTCTAATCCACCTTGTTTCGTATCAACAAATTCTCTTGCCTGAGAAATGTCCAATGCTTCATACATTTCCTGCTCTGTTGCATCTTCCTTTCCCCAGCGGAGATTGTCCGCAATACTCCCTTTGAAAAGCACTGCTTTCTGAAGAACGACACCGATATGTTCTCTTAGGTTCTCTGTCTGATATTCTTTGATATCACGTCCATTGATCTTCACTGTACCGTCTGTTGCATCATAAAATCTCGGAATCAAATTCACAAGAGACGATTTTCCTGAACCTGTTCCCCCGATGATTCCTATCGTCTGTCCTTTCTTGGCGCAGAAATTTATATCAGATAAGGATGTATCTGAAGCTCCTTTATAGGTCAAAGATACGTGAGAGAATTCTACGACCGGAATTTTATTTTTCAAATCCCAATCTGTTTCGGAAGAATTGCTCTTCCATCTTACATCTCCCTCATTCATATCTGGTTTCACAGCAAGCACACTCTCCACACGGTTCAGACATGCTGCTGCCTTCGTCACGGAAATGATCAAGTTCGCTAACTTCACAAGTTCAACAAGAATCTGTGACATATAATTAATAAGTGCCACAACCTGTCCCTGGGTCAGATCTCCGATATCAACACGGACTGCACCGACATAGATCAATGCTATGATTGCTCCGTTTACAATAATATATGTCAGCGGATTCATCATTCCGGAAATGCGTCCCACATATTTCTGCGCATCTGTAAGAATTTGATTCGCATTTTCAAACCGCTTCGTCTCATCCTCTTCTTTATTGAATGCACGGATAACTCTTGCTCCTGTCAGATTTTCCCTCGTTGCAAGAAGTACCTGATCTAGATCTGCCTGCACTTTCTTATACATCGGCATCGTCACAAGCATGATTCCAAACACAATAAGTGAAAGAAGCGGAATCGTCACAACAAATACAAGTGCTGCTTTCACATCTACTGTAAATGCCATAATCATTGCACCAAATACAATGAACGGCGAACGCAGGAACAATCGTAAAACAAGATTCACACCTGACTGGATCTGATTGATATCACTTGTCATTCGTGTGATCAATGTAGATGTTCCTAATTGGTCCATTTCCGTAAATGTAAATTTCTGGATATGTTCAAATAATCCATGTCTTATTCCCGTTCCGACTCCTGTTGCTGCCTTCGCTGCAAAATACTGTGCTGTAATGGAACAGACAAGTCCGATGATTCCCAGCGCGATCAGTACAAAACACATTTTCACAATATATGGCTTATCCTGATTTGCAATTCCCACATCAATAATTGCCGCCATTACCAACGGAACAAACAACTCAAAAGATGCTTCCAGCATCTTGAACAACGGAGCAAGTATGGATTCTTTTTTATAATCTTTCAGATATGCAAGTAATGTCTTCATAATGTGCTCTTTCCTTTCTCTTATTTTAATTAAAGAGAGCCTGTCAAAATGACAGACTCTCTTATATCATTATTATAGACTATCTATCCAATCCGATTCTCTCTACCTGTCTTCCGATACGCATTGCTTTTGCATATGCCATGAGACGTTCTTCATTCTTCTTATCGTACTTTCTGTAGTTCTCAATAACAAGTTCAAAGATATCTTTATCAATGTCTTCACGGAAACGGATGCAGTCGCACACGCTTCTGTCAATTCCATATACATTGTAAGAACCGTACTTTGTATCAAACACATGCTTCTCATCCTCAAAAGCCTGCTCTGAGAAGTAATGTCTGCTGACTTCAAAATTCATCTTCATCTTGTGACGGTCACTTCTTCTTGTTGCAATTGAAAGAATCTCCGGCTCTTTATCAATCAGGCCCATGTAATAGCATGCACTGTCTGCGCAGATTACCGCTTTTCTATTTACTCGTGCCACTTCCACTGCCTTATAATCTTCCGGTTTGGAAAACTCCGGACTAATGATCCAATAATGTCCATGTGCTACCTTCTCAAGCTTTCCTTCTGCTGTCAACAGACCAATCTGACGATTTGTAAGTCCTTCCTTCATCAAATCTTCCGTATCAATATATCCTTTGTATTTGTCTGCAATGTATTTCACTTTATCATAGATAATCTGACGCATAATTCTTTTCCTCGCTTAACTCGTGTATTACTAGAAACTGTAAGAAATGTTTACGGGCTGCTGTGATCAGCAACACCTGTGATTCTTTTAAGTCTTTCGTATTGTATCATCTATCAAAGCGGTTGACAATAGGTAAGACGCTGATTTTTCAGTCCGATACTTCTATCTCTTTTATTAAAAATTCATTCCCACGAAGCAGATAGGTATTTTCACTTCCACAGTACGGACAGATTTTCCCATGTTCTACCGTTGGATATTCTTTCTGGCATTCTTCACAAAATGTTACTGCTTCTATCTGCTCGATTTTCAGTTCGGCTTCTTCCATAAGCGGTTCTTTCTTCTTCGCCCAATTCCAGCAATCCGTCAGATAATCATGTAGTATTCCTGACACTTCCCCAATCTCCAGTGTCACGGCAGAAACCTTCTCCACATGATTTTCCTCCGCAACCTTCTTTACATCTTTTACAACATAAAAGACAACACCTAATTCGTGCATTTTCCTTCCCTCTCAATTTATATTTTTGCAACTATATCCTGAAGTAATCTGATCAGTTCTTTTGCGTTCACAGGTTTAAAGATACACTCATTCATTCCGGCTGACTTACACTGATGTATACTTTCGGTAGACGCCTGTGCTGTCATTGCCAAAATCGGAATCTCGGCTGCATCTTCCCTTTGGTCTGCCATAGAGCGGATCTTTCGTGATGCCTCTTTTCCATCCAACTCCGGCATCATGATATCCATAAGAACAGCATCATATTCTCTTAGCCCCGACTGTTTAAATAGTTCCGCAGCTTCCCGTCCATTCCATGCCTTTGTCACCTGTGCACCAGCTTCTTCCAGATAAAACTCTGCAATCTCCATATTGATCTCATTATCTTCGGCAAGAAGAATATGATATCCTCTGAGCGGTTTATCCTCTTTCATATCCTGTTTTGTTCTCTGCACACATTCTTTATTCTGGCTTTCCTTTTCCGGCTGAACTACTGGAAAACTCAAATAAAAACGGAACTCCGTTCCAACGCCGGGCGTACTGCTCACCCGAATTGTTCCACCCATCTTTTCGACCAGTCCTTTTACAATTGACATTCCCAGCCCCGTTCCTTTATACTGCGTTCTTGCATCATTTATTTCCTGTGTAAAAGGCTTAAACAATTCTTCTTTTATATATTCTCTGCTCATCCCGACACCTGTATCCGTAATACGAAATTCGAATGCCGCACACATTCCATCAAAAGAAAGTTCTTTTACATAAGTGTCTATCCTTCCTCCACGCTTATTATATTTGATTGCATTACTGAACAGATTCAGCATAATTCTTCTGATCTGCAGCGTATCTCCGCTCAGCATCGTATGATTCACCTTTTCCCGATGGCTCTCATAGCTGATTTCCATTGCCTCTACCTGTGCACTGACCACAACTTCTACCTGATCTATCAACGTATTCAGATCAAACGTATCATTCTGCAACTCTAAATATCCTGACTCTATTTTACTCATATCAAGTACATCATTGACCAGTTCACTCAGATGTTGGACAGACAGATCCATTTTATCAACACACTCTTCTATCTTTTCCTGATCCTTATAGTTCTTACGGATCATCTGGATCATTCCGAGAATACCATTGATCGGTGTACGGATATCATGACTCATCCGATTCATGAATTCTGTCTTCGCACGGCTCTCGAAATCCGCTTTTTCGTATGCAACCTGCAGACGTTCTCTTTCTCTGTCTTCCTGCTCATGGAACTCTGAAATATCCTTGAACAAAATAATTGCACCGATCACAGTACTTGTCTGCTTAGTCTTACTTTCATAAACCATCTCCTGTGACATCAGGACAGTCTCCTGCCACCAACATCTGCTTCCATTACTTTGCTCTACCTTATGTTCCTCTGTCAGTGTTTCCCGGATTTCCGACAACTGAAGTTTCTCCCAAAGTTCCCTGCGTTTCTCTTCCTCCGCCAGCTCCTGTATAATCTGCTCTACTGCACCAGAATAACTACCATCATCTGCAAGGAAAATGACGTAACCCATCAATATACGCATCCACTTCCCTGATCATTTCATCCTGTGGTCTCTGTGCATTTTCCAGTTTGATGATCTGCTGCGTCTTTCCACGCACAAGTCCGGCATAATTCACTACACGAGCCGTTCCCTGCATATCACTGACTAATATCATGATTCCAAAGAATAATGCAATCAGGATACATGTAAGAAGCATCATGAAAATACGCAGAATCCGTGTGATTTTCTTTTCTTTTTCTTTCATATCTTTATAACCTTACTTTTACTTTATTTAAAGATTATAACAGAATCTCCTTTGTTTTCCCATAATTAAAATACATCACCAGAGGATTTTTAAAAATGGTGTAATACTTGCTATCTGTTTTGGAAAATGTGATACTATAAATTATAGTCACACTTAATTTTCGTAACAAACGGAGGGACCCTCTATGATAAACCAGACAAAACAAATATTGGAAGAATCTCTGAAAAAATTAATGCTTCAAAAGCCGCTCGATAAGATAACCATCCGCGATTTAACCGAAGACTGCGGCATCAGCCGTATGGCTTTCTACTATCACTTTAAAGATATTTATGATCTGGTCGAATGGTCCTGCCTGGAAGATGCAACCCGCGCTCTTGCCGGCAAAAAAACTTACGACACCTGGTCTGAAGGACTGGTACAGATTTTTGATGCTGTGTATGAAAATAAGCCATTTATATTAAATGCTTACCGCTGCATCAGCCGGGATCAGATTGAAAGTTTCCTTTTTCATCTGACTTCCGATTTACTGATGAATGTTGTAGAGGAAAAAGCAGAAGGCACCAGTATTTCTGAAGAAGACCGGCGCTTTATTGCCGATTTTTATAAATACAGCTTTGTCGGTCTTATGCTCGACTGGATCAAACAGGGAATGAAAGACGATTATGTCGATCTGGCACATAAGATCAGTATTACCATCCGCGGAAGCCTTACGCATTCTATTGAAAATTTCTCATCACTTTCAGAAAAAGAAAATTCATAACACAAATATACTAAACCTATACTTTACAAAAAGAGGCAAATGATAAGTTTTTTATCACTTGCCTCTTTTTGTAAATTGAAAATCTTTAAAAATGTCCATACTATAACCATAACAACTATACTTCATATCTCGTTATTTAGAGTAATTATGATGAGATGATCTCAAAACGAGACATGAATCCGTTTTTTCAGAAAGGTGGTTTTATTATGTCAAATAAGAAATCTAAACTTGGTGTAATCTCTGCAGTAGCAGCAGGAACAGGAACTGCAATTTATCTCGCACAGAAGGCAAAAAAAGAATCTGGTAATTCAGAATCCGGTAATTCTATTTTTAAGAAGAGTACTGTTGCTGATTCTTCCGTTCCAGATAACTATCGTAACACTGAGCGCGGAAAATATGACCGCAACAGCAAAGGCATCTATTATTCCAACGGAAACTACGAAGCATTTGCACATCCGGAGAAACCGGAAGGTGTAGATCAGAAAAATGCTTACATCGTAGGAAGCGGACTTGCCTCTCTGGCAGCGGCATGTTTCCTTGTCCGTGATGCACAGATGCCTGGATGCCAGATCCACATTTTAGAAGCAATGGATATTGCCGGTGGTGCATGTGATGGAATCTATGATACTTCCCGAGGTTATGTAATGCGCGGTGGACGTGAGATGGAAAATCATTTCGAATGTCTGTGGGATCTCTTCCGCAGCATTCCATCCATCGAGACACCTGGTGTTTCTGTACTTGATGAATATTACTGGCTCAATAAGCATGACCCGAACTATTCCCTTTGCCGTGCAACTGTAAATCGTGGCAAAGACGCACATACAGACGGAAAATTCAACCTCAGTCAGAAGGGCTGTATGGAAATCATGAAACTCTTCATGACAAAAGACGAAGATCTCTACGATAAAACCATCGAAGATGTTTTTGACGAAGAAGTATTTGATTCTACTTTCTGGCTCTATTGGAGAACAATGTTTGCATTTGAAAACTGGCACAGTGCTTTGGAAATGAAATTATATTTCCAGAGATTTATCCACCATATTGCCGGACTGCCTGATTTCAGTGCATTGAAATTTACCAAATATAATCAGTATGAATCCCTCATTCTTCCGATGCAGAGATACCTCGAAGATGCCGGTGTGGACTTCCAGTTCAATACAGAAGTCACAAATGTTGTATTCAAATTCGAAGGAGACAAAAAGATTGCATCTGCAATTGAATGTAAAGTAAACGGACAGGAAAGAGGTATCGTCCTGACAGAAAATGACCTCGTATTTGTCACAAACGGAAGCTGTACAGAGGGAACCATTTACGGAGATCAGAACCATGCACCAAACGGGGATGCCGAAGTCCGTACAAGCGGTGTATGGAACCTTTGGAAAAACATTGCCCGTCAGGATCCATCCTTCGGACATCCGGAAAAATTCTGTTCCGACATTGCCAAGACAAACTGGGAATCTGCAACAGTTACAACTCTGGATGACAAGATCATTCCTTATATCACAGACATTTGCAAACGTGACCCTCGCACCGGAAATGTTGTAACCGGCGGTATCGTAAGCTGCCAGGATTCCAGCTGGCTGTTAAGCTGGACGATCAATCGTCAGGGACAGTTCAAAGACCAGGATAAAGATAAGGTATGTGTCTGGGTTTATGGATTATTTACTGATGTACCTGGTGACTATATCAAGAAGCCTATGAAAGACTGTACCGGAAAAGAAATCACAGCAGAATGGCTCTATCACCTTGGTGTTCCGGAAGATCAGATCATGGATCTGGCAGAAAACAGTGCAATCTGTGTACCGACAATGATGCCTTACATCACAGCATTCTTCATGCCACGTACAAAAGGTGACCGCCCGGATGTTATCCCGGATGGATGTGTCAACTTCGCTTTCCTCGGACAGTTTGCTGAAACTCCAAGAGATACTGTTTTCACAACAGAGTATTCTGTACGTACTGCTATGGAAGCCGTTTATGGACTTCTCAAAGTAGACCGTGGTGTGCCTGAAGTATGGGGAAGTGTTTATGATATCCGCGAGCTTCTCGACAGCTCTGTAAAACTTATGGACGGAAAATCTCCACTTGAGATCCAGCTGCCTGGACCGCTGAACGCACTGAAGAAACCGCTTCTGAAGCTCGTAAAAGGAAATGTAATTGAAAAGGTACTGCGTGATCACAATGTACTGAAGGACGGAATATAAAAAGAACACTTGTTCTTTTCCCTGAAGTATGCTATTCTATTTCTACCTGATCACGTAAGAAGAATGCCTCCCCGCATTCTTCTTACTTAAATGATTTGATACAAGGGTCAAAAGGTCATGCGTTTCTTGCTTGCATGAAAAAGCATGACTT
>OLNW01002193.1_pt1 | contig 17355 bp, 18 predicted proteins | sample 1672121 | NCBI WGS metagenome assembly OLNW01 (sample SAMEA3136648, study PRJEB25190) | human gut metagenome
TATTAGAAGTAAGCAAGTTATATTCTTTTTGTTCATTTGTAATTTTCCCCCATTAAATTGTAATTGAATACCTTATTATATAGTAACTTACTAAATAGTAAATTACTAGATGAAATTTAGGGAATTATAATAAACAAAAGGAGTTTATTGTAATGAAGCACATACACATGCGAATAAATGAGTTATTGGAAGAAAAACAAATAAGTAGGAACAGAATTTGCAAAGATTTAGAAATCCCAAGAGGTAACTTTAACAGATATTCAAGGGATGAATTTCAACGAATTGATGCAAATTTAGTCGTAAAATTGTGTGAATATTTTGAATGTGACATACAAGATTTATTGAAAATAGTGGATGACTAAAGTGGAACTTAGTTCCACTTTTTTTATTGGAAATTATGCAGAGCACAACGATTCTTTGTTGTGCTTGATTAATCCGAAAAATAAAAGAGTAGATCTGTCAACAGAATGCAGAATGCATTGGCGAAGCCTTTACTATTGATTGATCTACTCTTTTATTTTACCAATAAATCTTAAATTTTTATAAAAATCAAAAAAACAGCGTCCAAAATTTAAAATTCTTTCATATTTTTCTGCCGGATCAAATGGCAGAAATCTTATCCGGCAGAAAGGACGCCGGAAAGATGGGCACAGTATATGTTAAATACGAAGATGTAGAGAAATTTCTAGGATATGAAAATATGATTAAAATTCTCAGAGGTATGAAAGAAAAATTTCATGATGATTATGATGATCCCAAAGGAAAAAAGATACGAATAGGATTTATTCAAGATAAGCTGTATTCAGATTATGGAGAATGGTTTGAGCAAAATCAAAAAGTTCCTAAAAATTATGATTATCTAACTGTGATTAGAGAAGCACTAGATAACGATGATTTATTTGATGATATGTTGATTGCATTTCGTGGCAAGAGTCTGTGTATCAGTTATACATATGTTAGAAATAGGCTCATTGCCGATGATTTGCGAAAGGGTAAATATATACAAATGATTGTGGAAGAGTATAATGTTTCGGCTACGAACGTACGAAAAATTAAAGAAAGATATAGTTGTGTGACATATAGCGCGGAATATCCAATGCCATAAAATAGACGAAGTAAAATATAACTATCCTTAGAAATAAGGAAGGCTACTTGTCGAAATATGAGGGAAAGGAGGAACAGTCTGATGAAGAAGCGAAAGTTACAATGTGCAAAAGTCAAGTTTCCGAAACTGTGGATGGAATTGAATTATAAGGATGCAAAGAACTCAAAAAACGTTGCTATCATTGTAGATGGTATACGTGTAGGCATCTATTATACTGACAGCGACGCAGGAAATTTGACAGCAGAAGAAATGGCTAAGATAGATACATATGCCAGTATCTATGGATTTGATGGAAGTTATCAGATCTATGGATTGATTGAGCAAGATGTTATTGCAGGAACACAGATAATGAATGTGGGGAATGCAAAACTAGTCAGGGATTAGAGGAAAAAGGAGCAGATAAACATCGCTCTGCTCCGAAGTGAAAGGAGAAAAATATTATGCTTAACAATGGATATCGCTATGTAAAGAACGTTATTGACATTGATAAATTATTGAAAGATACCGGAAATAAGTATCGGCTGATTTCTCAGAGAGGTTTCAAAGGAAAACGAAACGAAAAAGGAGAAATCGTGATCCCAGAGGGAACGACACTTGGTTTACAGATTCTTGAAGATCATTCAAAACCAGTGATCGATAAAAACACAGGAGAGCCAAAACCTGACAATGTATTTGAAACTTTTGAAGTGACTATCGTAGGTGTTCAATATCCTTTACCGATTAAAAAAGGAAGTCTGGTTCGTCTGTACGATTTTATGCCGGAATATAGCTATTACATTAACTTTAACTTCATTCTTCGCTTTGGCAGAGTTGAAGAAATTAAGGATGGTAAAGATGTTACAGATTAAAAGCGAACGTGTAAAAAGAACAATTTCATCTTTAAGTATAGAGTTATTTTTGGTTGGTGGAATCCTGCTTGTAGTTAATAGCTACAGGCAGAATTCTCATATGGTCTATGGGGCAGTGATATCAATAATTACAGCTATTTTGATTCTAATTGTTATGAGCATACGTTGGATGACTAATAATCATTTATCTAAAGGTGTGAATTATGCAAAATGTCATGCACGGATGATGCATCAGTTAGAACGGGCGTTGTTTGATGATGGATATTATGTTGAACGAATTGTACTCAATCAAAAGTGTGCTGTGATTCCTCATATTAATATCAGTTTTTCGGATGATTTGAAAAGTGGTCGAATTCGTATAAGAAATAGCATCAAGTTGGATAAGCGCCTTGAGGAACTTCCAATTAGTTCGGCGTTACCGGATGAGTATATTTTGATTCAATCCTATATAGCAGATGATTGCAACGATTACATATATGAGTTTGAGTTATATCATTTAGAGCAATTAAGGTTTACATCTTTAGATCAATTCACAGAATATGAAGCAAACATTGGAGAATATGATCTGTTTTTAGATTCTCGGCATGTTGTTCCTGTATTTCATACTTTAATAATTGGGCAAACTGGATCAGGTAAGTCTTATTGTTTGTACAACTTTATTTTGCAAATGATTACAAAGGAAAAGAAATATGAGTTGTATATCGCTGACCCTAAATATAGTGGACTTTATACATTGGGAAACAAGATAAATCAGAATCAGGTTGCATCAAGTGTTGATGAGATTATTATCTTACTTCGTATGTTTCAGGATAGGTTAGAAGAACGAAAAAAGGAATTCAGTCAAAAATTATTGTCAAAATTGGATAGTGATTTTACAGATTTTGACTTAGTACCAATATGTCTAATCATTGATGAGTACAGTTCTTTTCGGGCATCATTAAGCCGCTATGATAAGAAGACGAGAGATTTCGTGGATGAAGTAATCGGAAATGTTGTACGTGAGGGAAGACAGCTTGGATGTTTTTGTGTAATAGCGCAACAGCAATCTAATGCGACAAATCTTCCAACAGAATTACGTGAGAACATACCATTTAAGATCATTTTAGGAATGGCTGAACGACAGACATATATGACAGCGTTAGGCGTGTATCCTGATAATGCGAAAAGGCACTTTGACAAGGGGCAAGGATTGCTTGTCTATCCACAAATTGCAACTCCTGAAACTCCGGCGGTGACTTCTGTTGCGACTTTAAATTTTGATATTTTAAAAGCCGTGGATGAAATATTACAATCATAGTTTTGGAAAGGAGTATGGGCTGGGGGGATGTAATCACCCCAGCTCCACAAAAAATAATGCAAGCAGATAAAAAAATGTTAATTGGGGTAGACGAATTTACTTTTACGATTTTACTGAAATATAAATGTTCTGCAATGGAATGGATTAGCATAGCGGAACATATAATTATGGAATTTTCTAAGAAAACGCAATTAGAAACGGTGTTAAGAGGATCGTTACAATTAATGACTGTTGGAAAATTGCAAGGGTATACAACGGTATATAATCTCGGAGAAAAGGACTTTTATATTGCATTGGGATATAATCCGGTACATCCAAAGATGGGCGTATGTGTACGATTTAGCGCTAAAGCATGGCTGATTTATCGAATTAATTTTAAAGAGCTTTATTCAGAGGACATCTCTCTTCCGGTTTTTATGAAAAGAGTGAAACAGGGAACTGATAATCATGTTAGATTATCTCGTATTGACATGACTATTGATTACTGTAATTATGCGATCAATTTAGATGAGATGTATGCAAAGTTAAGAGATAAAGAGCTTGTCGTACGTGACGATCAAGGGCGAAGTTTAATTAGAACCATTAATTTTTATGGAAAAAATCAAAAGATTGAGACAATTTATCTCGGTAGTAGAAAGGAAAACTCTAAGGGATTTATGAGAGTTTATAATAAAAAATTGGAACAGATACAGAATAACGGTTATCGGAAACAGGAAGCTATAGCTTGTCAGGATTGGATTCGGTGTGAAGCAGTGTATAAAGGTGCTTATGCTCATCTAATATCAGAGACCATTATGAGTACAGAAATGGATGAGACAGAATTTAAGCGTTATATCGCACAGATTGTTGCGCAGAAATATCGCTTTTTTAATCAGGAAAATGAGAATTATACAGAGTACACTACAGATCTTTTGAATGTAGCAGAGGGAAAAGAGTATCCGAAGTTATATTGCGAAAGTGCGCGAGACAATTCGTTAAACCGGAATATTGAACATGTAAGAAAGGGGAGTGGACTCTTTCCGACTATGTATAAAGTTCAACGGTTATATGGCATAGATGGACTTAACCGGTTTTGGAACTATTTGTTCAGATATTATAAGAAACAAGCATGGGTTGGAAATGATACTCTTAAAGAATTAGATTTATGGCTGAAAAAGCATGAGGAATTAAAGAAGATTCCGTTGGAAAGTAATTATTAGTTTTTTCTAAGAAAGGAGTGGAGTGCTCGAGCGAAAAGATATCTACTCCGAAGATATAAGATGTTTAATGAGGAATTGAAATATGCAGTCGAATCAGGTATTATTGATTTAGCACATATCACAAAAGAAGTAGAAATGAAGAAAAAAGAAAGTGCACTAAAGAAACATCCATATGATATATGGCAAGGAAAAAATAAGTATTGGTATACTCGCTTGCCGGATAAATTAAAAGGACGGTGTTTGGTTAAAAAGAAGAACAAAGAAGATTTAGAAGATGCTATTGTTGCATATTATCAATCACTAGAAAAGAATCCGACACTAAATGATTTGTTTTATCAGTGTTATGAGGAACGTGTGGAAAGAAAAACTATTTCTGAAGCAACTTATACACGGTACGAAAATATTTATAAAAAGTATTATGGTGAGTCTTCATTGGGAAAAAGAAAGATACAGACATTATCAGAATATGAACTTTCGGAATTTATTATTTCAGCAGTATATGATAAGAAGATGAAAGCGAAGGAATTCGGCTTATTAAGAACGGTGACGACTGGTATTTTGAAATGTGCAAAACGTCAGGGATATACCGATATTAGTCCAACCTTATTTTTCTCCGATCTTGATCTTGGGAAAAAATCTTTTGCAAACAATCAAAATAAGAACAAGAAAGAAATATACACAGTGGAAGAAATACAGCTTATAAAGAAGTACGTGGCAGAGTCTCCTACTGTTCATAATATCTCCGCAATCTTATTAGCAAAGACCGGAATGAGGGATGGAGAATGTGTCGCTCTGAAATGGGAAGATATAGATTTCACTAATAAAATGATTCATGTTCATCGGACAGAGACAACATATAAAAATCGTAATACAAAAAAATATGTAAGTGAAGTTACAGATACAACAAAGACGGAAAATGGAAACAGATTTATTGTGATTGATGATGAGACAATGAATTTTATCAGAGTACTTCATCAAATGAGTGGGAAAGAAGAATATTTGTTTTCTATTAATGGACATAGGATTCGGGGAAATGCAGTCCGCCGGAAACTGGAAAGAATTTGTAAAACAATTGGAATAAAGTATCGTTCCCCACATAAACTTAGAAGAACTTATGCGACAGAACTGGAAAAGAAAGGTGTTCCGAAAAGTATAATAATCTCACAGATGGGACACAGCGACTTTGAAACAACAGAAAAATATTATATCTTTGATAACACAGAACTTGAAAAACGTCAGGAAATTATAAGCAATGCAATTAATTATTAGAGTTGGTTACTATCTGGTTACTCATCTTTTTTACATATACAAAAAACGCCGAAAACCTTGTAAAACAAAGTCTTCGACGCTTCGGTCAACAGGGGATGAGAGAATCGAACTCCCACCAAAGGTTTTGGAGACCCCTATCATACCATTTGACCAATCCCCTATTCAGTTGTCGCTTAACTCAAGCGACTTGTTAAGTATACCTTATGGAGTGATGAATGTCAAGAAAAAAATAAAGAAAATTCAAGAAATGTTTCAAGGATGGTTCTCTAATTCTGAATCAAATTATAATGCATTTATCAAAGCGATGCTTCGGGGGAATGTGAAAGAGATGAATACTTATATGAATGAAGTTGCACTAGCTACATTCAGCAGTTTTGATACAGGAAGACATCCGTCAGGAAAAGTCAGCCGGAGCGTTTCTATCATGGATTCGTTCTGGGACTTTTGGTAGAATTAAGAGATCGTTATGAAGTAAAGTCCAACAGAGAAAGCGGTTACGGGCGATATGATGTGATGTTAATACCAAGAGAAACGCCGGATCAGGCAATTATAAAAAAGAAAGAAGCGACCTCAAAATCACTTCTTCCTTTCTTTGTTCTCTTACAGAATTCCAAGATCCATCATTGCTTTTTTCAGAACTTCTTTATGTGCATCTTCCATCTCTGTCAGAGGTGCTCTAAGAGTTCCAACTTCTTTTCCCATCATGTTAAGAGCAGCCTTAACCGGGATCGGGTTCACTTCACAGAAGAGAGCATCAACCAGTGGAAGTGCATCTAACTGCATCTTGCGGCTACCTGCGATATCTCCTGAGAAGAATTTGTAGCACATGTCATGCACGTAAGCCGGAGCTACGTTGGAGAGAACGGAGATAACTCCGATTCCGCCAAGTGCGAGAAGCGGTACAACCTGATCATCATTTCCTGAGTAAAGATCAACGTTGCCATCACAAAGATGCATGATCTGTGCAACTGTGCTGATATTTCCAGATGCTTCTTTAATACCTACGATGTTCTCAACATCTTTCACAAGTGTTGCAACTGTCTGTGGCTGAAGCCCACATCCTGTACGGCTTGGTACATTGTACAGAATCGCCGGAATATTTACTTCATTACAAATAGCTGTGTAATGAGCAATCAGTCCGTTCTGTGTTGCTTTATTATAATATGGTGTAACGAGCAGAATTCCGTCAGCTCCATCTTCCTGAGCTTCTTTGGACAACTGGATCGCTGTTCTTGTACAATTAGAACCTGTTCCGGCGATGACCGGGATACGGTGGTTCACACGCTCAATTGCAAAACGGATTGTTGCTGCATGTTCTTCCTCTGTCATAGTAGCGGATTCACCTGTTGTTCCACAGATGACGATCGCATCTGTTCCGCCTGCAATCTGCTCCTCTAACATCTCATCTAATTTGTCATAATTGACCTCAAGATTCTCTTTCATCGGAGTAGCGATCGCTACACCTGCGCCTTTAAAAATTGCCATTCTTTTTATCCTCCTTCAACATGGTGAAACAAAGTATTACTGGTCATAGCAGGTTATTGCGCATAAGTTCCTTGTGAACGATAATTATAATAGCCATGAGCAGTAACTGTTTAATATACATCTATGCAAGAATGCGTAAACTGTAAATAAACATAAAAGAAACGGCAAGATGCGCCGTCCCAAAATATACATTATGTATAAATCAGATAGCTCTCCATCTTGCGATGACAGTCATGCCGCTATTCACGTCATGCCCAAGAACAAGAACTCAGGATTCTTACCCTTTCGGCATCTTTCCCTTTCCGATGAGTTCTCCTGTTCCTGACACATCCGTCACCTTACTTATGAAAAATGCAACCTCTATCTACGTTTCCGTGTTTAAGCAAATAATAACACCGAGGGTACAATGATGTCAACATGGTTTCTGGATTTCTTTCTTATTTATAGTACCCGGGTTATAAGTACACCTTATAAAAATTGATTATAATAAAGTATAACCGATTTTTTGACTTTTTTCTTATATATATGATATCATTAATTAGCTAGATGTGTGAATGACAAAGCTGTTTCATTTGCACTTTTTTTATGCTTGTATGTTTGTTTTTTGAAAAACAATCGCAAGAAACGACATAAGATAACAAGAGAAAATTGCGAGGATGAGAACCGCGATTCTTGGAAAAGGTATGTGGATAGGAAGGAGACCTACTGTGTTAACAATCGGTAATTACGTGAAAGTTAAGACACTGGAGGAGGCTTACGAGCTGAATCAGGCAAGAAACAGTCGTATCATGGGTGGCATGATGTGGATGAGATTAGGAAATGCAAGAGTGAAGACAATCATTGATATGTCGGAACTTGGTTTGAATGAGATTGAGGAGACAGACCATGTATTCCGCATTGGAGCAATGTGTACACTGCGCCAGCTGGAAGAGCATGAGGGGCTGAGAAAATTCTATGGGGACGGAATTGCAGAAAGCCTTCGTCATATTGTTGGAGTTCAGTTTAGAAATCAGGCAACAGTTGGAGGCAGTATCTATGGAAGATACGGATTTTCTGATGTGCTGACTGCATTACTGGCACTGGATACATTTGTGGAATTGTATAATGGAGGAACTGTTCGACTTTCTGAGTTTGTAAACAGAAAAGCAGATAAGGATATTCTTGTATCCGTGATCGTCAGAAAGAGCAAGAGAAAATTCCGTTATGAATCAATTCGTCAGACAAAGACAGATTTCCCGGTACTGACATGTTCTGTCGTAACAGGAATTTACAGAGGTCAGGAGTCCTGGTTCTTTTCGGTAGGAGCAAGACCGATGAAAGCGGCATTGCTTGAAAAGCAGTGGGAGATCCCGAAAGATGCTACAGACGAGCAGCTCACAGAGTATGCAAAACGTGTGGCAGCAGAATTTACTTATGGAAGCAATATGCGCGGAAGTGCGGAGTACAGACAGCACCTTGCGGAGGTTCTGCTTCGCAGAGAGATGCGCTCAATTTTAGATGAATATAATGCGGAGGAGAAATAGGATGGAAGTACAGTTTACCCTGAATGGAAAGAAAGTAAGTACAGAGATCGCTGCAGATACAGTCCTGTTGAACCTTCTGCGTGATCTTGGATGTAAGAGTGTGAAATGTGGATGCGAGACAACAAACTGTGGTTTGTGTACAGTATGGATCGATGGAAAATCCCGCCTGTCCTGTTCTGTTCTTGCAGCAAGCATTGACGGACATGAAGTGACAACACTTGAGGGTGTGGAGAAAGAAGCAGCAGAATTCGGCTCATTTCTTGCACAGGAAGGTGCAGAGCAGTGTGGATTCTGTTCCCCTGGATTCATTATGAACGTGCTCGCAATGTTCCGTGAATTGAAGAACCCTTCTATAGAAGAAATCAAAGAATATCTGGCAGGAAATCTGTGCCGTTGTACAGGATACATGGGACAGCTTCGTGCAATCCAGAAATATATGGAAGTCAGAAATACAGCAGTTAACATTACAGTAAAGAAAATGGGCGGGGAGGAGTAAGAATGGAAAGAATAGATAAAGTTCAGAATCTGATTCCTGAGAAACCGGAATTTGTCCACAGCAATCAGGAAAAAGGAGAAGCTATAGAATCCCTGAAGATTGTAAACCGTCCTCTTGTAAAGAAAGATGCTGCTGCACTTGTTACAGGAAAAAGTGTTTATACAAATGACCTTGCGCCGTCAGACTGTCTGATTGTTAAAGTGATCAGAAGTCCATATGCACATGCATTAATCAAGGATATTAACACAGCACGTGCTGAGGCTGTACCTGGAATCGAATGTGTTCTTACATATAAAGATTGTCCGGATAAGAGATTTACAATGGCTGGTCAGACCTATCCGGAACCAAGTCCGTATGACCGTCTGATCCTTGACCAGAGAGTACGTTTCGTTGGAGATGCAGCTGCAATCGTGGCAGGAACTTCAGAGGAAGCAGTTAAGAAAGCGATGAAGCTTGTGAAGATCCAGTATGAGGTCCTTGAACCGGTTCTTGATTTCCGTACAGCAAAGGATAATCCAATCCTTGTGCATCCGGAAGATAACTGGAGAAGCCTCTGCCCGGTTGGCGCGGACAACAAGAGAAATCTTTGTGCACATGGGGTGAGTGAAGACGGAGATGTAGAGGCAGTTCTTGCAAAATGCGATCACGTGATTGACCGCGTTTATCACACAAAGGCGAACCAGCAGGCGATGATGGAGACTTTCCGTACTTATACATATTTAGATGCATACGGAAGATTAAATGTCGTTTCATCTACACAGGTTCCGTTCCATGCAAGAAGAATCCTTGCTCATGCACTCGATATTCCGAAGAGTAAAGTGCGCGTGATCAAGCCAAGAATCGGTGGAGGATTCGGTGCGAAGCAGACGGTAGTTTCCGAAGTTTATCCGGCACTTGTCACATGGAAGACAGGAAAACCGGCGAAGATCATTTACACAAGAGAAGAGTCTTTGATCGCTTCTTCACCGCGTCATGAGATGGAACTTCATGTACGTCTGGGAGCGGATAAAGAAGGAAATATTAAAGCAATCGATCTCTATACACTTTCCAACACTGGAGCATTTGGTGAGCACGGACCGACAACCGTAGGTCTTTCCGGTCACAAGTCTATTCCGCTTTATGGAAAGGCAGAGGCATTTCGCTTTACATATGACGTTGTTTACACAAATGTAATGTCAGCTGGAGCTTACCGTGGATACGGGGCAACACAGGGACAGTTCGCTGTAGAATCAGCTGTAAATGAACTTGCAGAAGTTCTCGGAATGGACCCGACAGCGCTTCGTGAGAAGAACATGGTACGCCAGGGCGATAAGATGCCGGCTTATTATGGCGAAGTTACAAACAGCTGTACACTCGACAGATGTCTTGCCAGAGCAAAAGAAATGATTAACTGGGATGAAAAGTATCCATACCGTGATATGGGAAATGGAAAAGTCCGCAGTGTCGGAGTCGCAATGTCCATGCAGGGATCCGGAATCTCAGCAGTAGATACAGGTGCGGTTGAAATCAAAGTAAATGATGACGGATTCTACAGTCTGATCATTGGAGCTACTGATATGGGAACAGGATGCGATACAATCCTTGCCCAGATGGCAGCAGAGTGTCTTGAATGTAAACCGGAAGAAGTTGTTGTATTCGGAGTAGATACAGACATCTCTCCATACGACTGTGGTTCATACGCATCCAGTACAACTTATGTAACAGGACAGGCTGTTGTTAAGACTTGTGAATCCCTTCGCAAGAAAATCTGTGAACGCGGAGCAGAGTATCTCGGATGTAAGCCGGAAGATGTAGATTTCGATGGAGAATATGTAACAGAGCTGGCAACAGGAAAGCAGATTTCAAGAAGTCAGATTGGAAATAACGTGATGTGCTTCAGTAACGCACCACTTTCCGCAAGCGAAGCATTTTCCTCACCGGTATCTCCACCGCCATTCATGGTTGGTATGGCAGAAGTTGAGATCGACAAAGAGACAGGTGTACTTGAACTGATCGATTACGTAGCAGTCGTAGACTGCGGAACAGTTATAAATCCGAACCTTGCACGTGTGCAGGTGGAAGGCGGAATCGCACAGGGAATTGGTATGGCACTGTATGAAGATGTTGTATATAACGAAAAGGGAAAGAACTTCAGCAATTCTTTGATGCAGTATAAGATTCCAACTCGTCTTGATGTTGGAACAATCCGTGTTGAGTTCGAGAGCAGCTACGAGCCGACAGGACCGTTCGGAGCGAAGTCTATCGGAGAAATCGTAATCAATACACCATCACCGGCAATCAGCAATGCAATCCAGAACGCGACAGGAGTGATCATCAGAGAACTGCCGATGACAGCGGAGAAAATTTACAGAGGAATTTCTGGGCGTTAGACTTGGAGTCGGGGAAGAATGAAGTGAAATAAGGAAGCTATCAACTACGATAACAACGAATGGAGTTGAATATCGTCGTTGATAGCTTTTTTACGTTGACATTGTTATTTTATTCTGCTATAGTAAATCCACATCAAAATCTCAGACGTATATTTTCTATATTTCATTTGTCTGAATGTGTTATCGAAAGGATAACTTTATCTCATATTCAAGGCTGTATCAGCAGGAGATTCCATTTTGATGAGTTACAAAATAACAAAAGAATAAGAAACCAGGAGGAAGCGTCTATGGGAAAAGCAGATGTTAATGTGAATATCTGGCTAAGTGAGAAGAAAAGATTTGCGAATTTATTTAATGGTGTGATTTATGGTGGAAGGCAGGTGATATTGCCAGAGGATTTGGAAGAAGTGAATCCTGTTTCATCTGTCAGTGTGAAAAATCGGACCGGGAAAACAAAAAACATGAAAAAATACCGCGATATCATTATGAAATGGCGAAATCAGGCTACACTTGTGTTACTTGCAAATGAATCACAGGATAAGGTTCATTATGCAATGCCGCACAAGGTAATGCTTTATGATGGAATGGATTACGAAACACAGATTCGGAATAATTGGAAAAACTTTAATGACCGACGAAAGCAGAATAAAAAAGCAGGTCAGTCGTTAGAGCATCTTACCGCAGGAGAATATCTGTCGCGATTTCGAAAAAAAGATCGATTGATACCGATTATTTCATTAGTCTTTTATTATGGTTCAGAACCGTGGGATGGACCTGTTGATCTGTATGATATGTTTCGGTTGGAAGGAACGAAAGAAGAGAAAGAAATTTTGGAGAAATATCTTCCCAATTATAAAATCAATCTTGTAGACGCAGAACGATTGGAAGATGTTGAAAAATTTTCGGATGATTTACAAGTGATATTAACTATGCTAAGATATAGGGACAGTAAGGAAGAACTGAAACACTATATTGATGAAAATAAAAAGTTTTTTCAGAATGTTGATTATGAAACAAGTCAGGCGATGAAAGCATTTTTGAACATGAAACAAATACCAAGTGAAACAGAGCAGAAGGAGGAGATGGTAGATATGTGTAAGGCAATACAGGAAATGTATGATGATGGAGTGAAAGATGGAATTCAGCAAGGAATAGCAGCAACTATTAGAACGTGTCAAAATTTGAATGCTTCTAGAATAGAGACGTTTAATAATGTTCGGAAAGAGTATAAATTAACAGAGGAGCAAACAGAGGAATACTTAAACACATATTGGAAGTGAGGCTGAAACAAATACCACGAAAAACAGAGCAGAATGAGGAGAAAGAGATGAACGCAGTAGAAGCTTTAGATGAATTACAGCGCAAAGCAAGACATGATGATAAATTAAGAGAACAGTTCATAAAGACAAGGGATGCAGAAGATCCTCTTGGAGGATTCTGCTCTGTATGTCGTGAGACGGGTTATGAACTTTATCCGATGGATATTGTGCAGGCGGGAGATGAATTTTATGCCGCAATGAAGCGCAGTACGAATGGTGGCGGAGAGAATTCACCGGTGCTTACAGGAGAGGATGACCCTTATGAATTGTTTTTTTGCAGGACTACAAGAACTGTAAAAATAATTTTAGTGTATAAGCATTAGACATAAATGAACAGAAGTGATTACAAAATAGGAAGATTTATTGATGATAAAGATAATTCGCGTTGGAAGAGAGCGCTTACGAGAAGCGTACGAAATTGTGAATAAGGTAGACCAGGGGATGAACGTTCCGGAATGGTTTGTTGCAGAAACGTATGAAGAATTTGATTTCTGGATGAAGAAGGAACGAGGTCTTTTATATCTTGCTGTTGATGAAGAGGGCAAGGCGGGAGCTATGTTTTTCGTAATTTTACCGGGCGCTCACCCGGATAATCTGGGATATGATCTTGGAATGGAGGAAGAGAAACTGAAGCTTTGTGCTATGATGGATACGGCGGCTGTATTACCAGAGTTTCGAGGGCACTATTTACAATATAAAATGATGCAGCACGCGGAAGGTGATTTGAGACAGATGGGATATCGCTACCTGCTTTGTACGGTGCATCCGGAAAATGTTTTCAGCAGATCAAATGTCATGAAACAGGGGTATCAGAAGATGCTTACGAAGGAAAAATATGGCGGATTCTTAAGAGATATCTGGATGAAAAATATTATAGAATAAGAAAACAAACATCGGAATAAACATCTGATGTTTGTTTTCACAGAAATGCACTAATACGTTAATACGTGAAAAAGATAAAGCAAAATACTGATATAATATAGAAAAAAGAAAAGGTGTGTGGTATACTCTCGACATAGCCTCTGGCAGGATTGCAGAAATGCCGAGGCATTCCTGAATGGAAACTGATAGAGATATTTAACGGCAGGCTGATGAAAGGAGCAATAAAATGGAGACATATATGCAGATGCTTGGAAGACTTGCAAAGAGTGCATCCCGTGAGGCAGCAAAGCTTGGAACGAAGGCAAAGAACAGAGGGCTTCTCGCAGTAGCGAATGAACTTGTAGAAGAGAGAGAATTGATTTTACAGGAGAATGCAAAGGATATTGAAGCTGCGAAAGCGAAAGGCGTGAAGCAGTCTTTGATTGATCGATTGGCACTGACGGAACAGCGAATTGAAGACATGGCAGAAGGTCTGCGTCAGATTGCAGCACTTGATGATCCCATCGGAGAAGTGCTTGGCATGAAGACAAGACCGAACGGGCTTCGTATCGGAAAGAAACGCGTACCGCTTGGCGTTGTCGGAATTATCTATGAATCCAGACCGAATGTGACAGCAGATGCATTCGGACTTTGCTTCAAGACTGGAAATGCGGTAATTCTTCGCGGAGGAAGTGATGCAATCCATTCCAATCGGGCAATTACCCGTGTAATCAAGGAAGGACTCCGCAAAGAGAAGTTATCTCAGGATCTCATCCTTCTTGTGGAAGATACAAGCAGAGAAGTTGTAAATGAGATGATGAAGATGCATGGCTGGATCGACGTCCTGATCCCAAGAGGCGGAGCGGGACTCATTGCAAATGTTGTCGCAAACAGTACGGTTCCGGTAATTGAGACAGGAACCGGAAATTGTCATGTATATGTTGATGAGACAGCAGACATTAAGATGGCAACAGATATTATTGAAAATGCAAAGACACAGCGCCTTGGTGTGTGTAATGCATGTGAATCACTTGTGATTCATTCCAAGATAGCAGATGCAGCTTTGCCGAAGATTGTAACAAGACTGAAGGAACATGGTGTAGAGATACGTGGAGATGAGAGAGCACAGGCAATCAGTTCAGAGATTATTCCGGCAACAGAAGAAGACTGGGGAACAGAGTACCTGGATGCAATTATTTCTGTAAAGATTGTTGATTCCATCGATGAGGCAATCACACATATCAATACATACAATACAGGACATTCTGAATCCATTATTACAAAGGATTACGACAATGCATTGAGATTCCAGGATGAGATCGATGCGGCAGCGGTTTATGTAAATGCATCAACAAGATTTACAGATGGATTCGAATTCGGATTCGGTGCAGAGATCGGAATCAGCACACAGAAGCTTCATGCAAGAGGCCCGATGGGACTCGAAGCATTGACAACAACAAAGTATATTATCTTCGGAAACGGACAGATCAGGGGATAGTATAGATAGCAGGTTTTAAAATCCAGGTCAATTAGTGTAAGTTAAATAAACTTGTCTTTGACCTGGATTTTATGTATCATAATTCAAGTCAACTTATGATTTGGCTATAAGCTTGCCTGGAATTCACAAAATTACAATCCAAGTCAACAATATTTCTATAAAATCACATTTCCTCCCCCAAAAAGCATCCTATTAATAAAATAAGAAGAAAATAAAAAACTTATAAAAATAACAATCAGTGTTGACAAACAGAAATCGAGGTGCTATCTTAGTATCTGTAAGGTGTTAGCACTCAAAAACAAAGAGTGCTAATAACAAACAAAGATGAACAGAAAGGGGAACACAGAGATGTCTGTAGAAGCTGAATTAAGTGAAAGAAAACTTACGATATTGAAAGCCATCATACAGAATTATCTGGAGACTGGCGAACCGGTCGGATCACGAACCCTTTCAAAATACACAGATTTGAAATTAAGTTCCGCAACGATAAGGAATGAGATGGCAGATCTGGAAGATCTTGGTTACATCTTCCAGCCACACACATCGGCAGGAAGAATTCCATCAGATAAGGGATATCGCTTTTATGTAGATCTTCTGATGGAGAATAAGGAGCAGGAGATTAGCAAACGAGAGGATGCACTTCTTGAGAAGACCGATAAGGTCGAGAAGGTACTCCAGCAGGCAGCAAAGGTTCTTGCTTCGAACACCAATTATGCAACGATGGTTTCCGCACCGGTCAACAGCCGGAACACATTGAAGTTCATTCAGCTATCACAGGTGGATGAAGAACAGATCGTAGCAGTCATCGTACTTGGTGGTAATGTGATCAAGAATAAGATCATTGAAGTTGGAGAAACCTTAAGTAACGAGAATCTGTTGAAGCTGAATATGCTTCTGAACACGACACTGAATGGATTATCCATTGATCAGATTACATTAGGTCTGATTGCCAGATTGAAAGAACAGGCTGGTATCCACAGCGAGGTTGTCGGTCATGTACTGGATGCAGTGGCAGAGATCATTCATGTAGATAATGACATGGAGATCTACACAAGCGGCGCAACGAATATTTTCAAATATCCGGAGCTTAGTGATAAGCAGAGCGCACAGGAGATCATCAGTGCATTTGAAGAGAAACAGCAGCTGGCAGATCTGGTGACAGAGACACTGGCAAGTGAGGAGAACAACGGCATACAGGTTTACATCGGAGATGAAACTCCGGTTAAGACCATGAAAGACTGCAGTGTTGTTACCGCCACATATGAGCTGGGAGAAGGTATGAAAGGAACGATTGGAATCATCGGTCCGAAGAGAATGGATTATGAACATGTCATGAAGACGCTGAAAACGCTGCAAAGTGAGTTGGATGCGATTTATAATAAAGAACCCAAAGAGTAATAATAGGAAGGTAGAAAGCTGGTGACAGAGAACATGAGCAAAGAAGATATGGTAAAAGAAGCTGTTGAAGAGGCAAAAGCAAAGGCTGCAAAAGAGCAGGCAGAAGCTGAAGAGACAGTAGAAACAGAAGATGCCCAGGGAGTTGAGGCTGAAGCGAAAGAAGCAACAGAGGAAGCAACTGAGACTGAAGGAGATTCAGAAGCAGCATCAGAAGGTAAGAAAAAGTTCTTCGGAAAGAAAGAGAAGAAGGACAAGAAAGACGAGAAGATCGAGGAACTCACAGACCGCGTTACTCGTCAGATGGCAGAGTTTGATAACTTCCGCAAGAGATCTGAGAAGGAGAAATCCCAGATGTATGAGATCGGAGCGAAAGATATCATAGAAAAGATTCTCCCGGTTGTCGATAATTTCGAACGCGGACTTGATACCGTGCCGGAAGAAGAAAAAGGCTCTCCGTTCGCAGAAGGAATGGAGAAGATCTACAAACAGCTTATGACTACACTGGATTCCATCGGAGTAAAACCGATCGAGGCAGTTGGTCAGGAATTCAATCCGGATTTCCACAATGCGGTAATGCACATTGAGGATGAGGAGTTTGGCGAGAATATCGTCGCCGAAGAGTTCCAGAAAGGTTACATGTACCGTGAGAGTGTGGTAAGACACAGCATGGTAAAAGTAGCAAACTAAA